>Ga0213865_10000553_pt1 | contig 25353 bp, 25 predicted proteins | sample PICome_6_FD_160100 | JGI IMG/M metagenome (GOLD analysis project Ga0213865, IMG submission 160100) | Coastal seawater microbial communities near Pivers Island, North Carolina, United States - PICO282 | ecosystem: Environmental > Aquatic > Marine > Coastal | place: USA: North Carolina...
ATTTTGAAAAGCATTTTCCAACCTCTTTACTGGTTACTGGGTTTGATATCATTTTTTTCTGGGTGGCAAGAATGATGATGATGAGCCTTGAGTTTACTGATCAAATCCCTTTCAAAGATGTCTATGTCACTGGCCTTATAAGAGATGAAAATGGGCAAAAGATGTCAAAATCTAAAGGCAACGTTATTGATCCGCTAGACTTAATTTATGGTATTTCTCAAGATGATTTAGTTGAAAAAAGAACTTCAAATCTTATGCAAGAAGGTATTGCTCAGAAAATTGAAAGAAAGACAAGAAATCAATTTCCAAAAGGTATTGATTCATACGGAACAGATGCTTTAAGAATGACATTTTTTTCACTAGCAACACACACCAAAGATATTAGCTTTGAGATGGGTAGACTTAAAGGATATAGAAACTTCTGTACTAAAGTCTGGAATGCAGCAAGGTTTATCAACGGCTATCCAGTTGGGAACGATTCATTTCAATCGGCTAATAAAACTGATGAGTGGATATATGAGGAGTTTGATAAATCAAAAAAACAAATCGAGAGAAATATTAAGGACTATAGATTAGACTATGCTATTAATGAAGTTTATGAGTTTTTCTGGAGTAAATTTTGTGATGTCTATATAGAAGAATGTAAAAAAAGTGGAGAAACAAATAATCTAAGACCCCTTTTAAAAGAAATACTAATTATGATGCACCCCTTTGCACCATTCATAACCGAAGAGATTCATAGCTTATTATTTGAAAGTTCAATTATTTAATTAATAATGAGCTTACTTAAGAATGGTTTATTAAATACTCTTTTGGCATCAAGCCCTTTAAGAGAAATACAGTTAAAACCCTTACGTAAAAAACTAAATCAAATATCCTCTAAAGAGATCTTTACATCATCAAATTTTCAGTCAATTGAAATATTCAAAACAAATTTATATAAAAAGAAAGTAATATTTTTTCCTGGTTGGCTGGGTCACAAAGATTCTAAATATTTAATTCCTTTGGCTCATCTTTTGCATACTAATAATTTTGATATTATAAGAATCCATCCTGTCGATCATGGTAATACAGAGCACCTAAATAAAGATTTTTTTAGGGCTACCGATATTCAGACGCTGATTGAAGCAGTAAAATTTATTGGCAATAAATATCAAGACAGCGAAATACACTTAATTGGTTTTTCGCTGGGTGGCAATATCTCATTGAGAATATCTACTTCTGACTCAATCGACTTTTTGAAAAGTACTATTGTTCTATCTCCAGTAATTGATCCTGAGATTTCAATGCTCACTATGGATAACACTGCTTGGATTCTAAAAAAATATTTTCTAGATAAATGGCGAAGAACATTAAGAAGAAAAATTAGATGCCATAATATTGTAGATGCAGAAGGGGCATTAAAATATAAAAGTCTTGAAGAGATGACAGAATTTTTTACAAAAAATTTTTCACCACACAATAATGTGAAAGAGCTTTTTTCTGGTTATGCTATAACACAGAATACTTTAAATCAGATAAAACATAACACAATCATTTACTCATCTATTGATGACCCTTGCGTTCCTATAGGACCTCTTCAGAAACTGGTTCAAACCGATTATGTAAAATTTAAACCTCAACAATACGGTGGGCATTGTGGTTTTATAGATGATTTCAAGTTTTCATCTTCTGTATATGAAGAGATAGTAAGTAAGCTAAATAAAGATAGAATCTAATTTTGTTTTGGAGGAAGGTACATCTGGATATGATCAATGTCATCTTCTAGATAAACCTCACCTCTAGCTGTAAATCCAAGTTCAACATAAAAATGTTCTAACCTATGTTGAGCTGAAATAACAATTTCATGATCAGGATATTCTTTTGATAAAAAGTTTACTCCTTCTTTTGTAATTTCTTTTCCAATGCCAAGGCCTCTTGAATTTATTTCTGTGACTATTCTTCCTAGTGAAGAACCTTCATATTTTATTCCTGGCCTAAAGGCTCTCAGGTACCCAATCAAGTTATTATCTTGATATGCCATTAAATGAAATGCATCTTGATCGGTATAGTCTGCATCTATATATGGACAGTCTTGCTCAACAATAAATACTTTTTGTCTCAAATGAATCGTTGCATATAGCTCATCTGAAGATAGCTCAGCAAATGGTTTCCAAATATATTTTACTTTACTGTTAGTCATAACTCCTTCTCATTAAACAATTATATAGATGCTTCAAGATAAGGTCATTTTTAAGATTTGTATCTCTTTTTTGTATATAATCATATTTTTTTAAATCATATTTTTTTAATCAAAACAAAGGAATCCAAAAATGAAAACAGTTTATGACTTTAATGTTAAAGATGCAGATTTAAATGAAGTATCTCTTGGTGAATATCAAGGTAAAGCCCTTTTGGTTGTTAATGTTGCTAGTCAATGCGGACTTACACCACAATATGAAGGACTTCAGGAATTATATGAAAAATATAATTCTAGTGGTTTAGAAATTCTTGGGTTTCCTTGTAACCAATTTAAAGGTCAAGAACCTGGTACTAATGAAGAAATTCAATTTTTTTGTACCGAAAAATATAATGTGAGTTTTAAAATTTTCGATAAGATTGATGTTAATGGTCCAAATGCTGATCCTTTTTATGATTTTCTTAAGAATGAGCAACCTGGTGTTCTTGGTACAAAAAATATCAAATGGAATTTTTCAAAATTCTTAGTTAATAAGGATGGAGAAGTAATTAAAAGATATTCTCCAACTACTAAGCCAGAAGATATTGAATCAGATATTGAAGATCTTCTTAGCTAATAGCTAATGGATATATCCTTCATTGGCTGGATTCATACATTAATAGCTATTCTAGCAATGGGCGCTGGAGCATATTCTCTAAAAAAGCATACAATCATTGAGACTAAAAATTTTTCAGCAAAAGTTTTTGTTGTTACAACCATTATTGCTGCAGTAACCGCTCTATTGATATATAAACGTGGTTTTGGCGTTGGACACTTGTTAGCAATAGTTACACTCTTAGCTGTAATATTTGGATTTATTAATGAGAAGGGTCTGATTTTTGGATTTCTTACGCCTTATTTTCAAACTATAAGCTATTCTGCACTTTTTTTATTTCACATGGTTCCTGGTATAACGGAAGTTTTAAGAAGATTTCCACCTGATAACCCAATTGTCATAGATTCAAACGTAGATCATCCAATTCTAGTAAGCTTTTACATAACATTTTTTATCTCATATTTGATAATCATCACAAATCAAATTATGTGGTTAAAAAAAAGAAGTAGTTAAATTGAGAGTGACATTAACAAAGCATCTTCTGAATTGTCTGTATAGTAGTTGTTCCTAATGGCATCTTTGCTAAAACCAAACTTTTCATAAAAATTAATAGCCTTTTCGTTGCTTACTCTCACTTCAAGGAATATCTTTTTATAGTTCATGACTTTGCATTGGTCTAGCATGCTTTTGAGAAGCAAAGTTCCAATACCCTTTGATTGCATTTCATTTCTTACTGAAATACTTAATACATGGGCTTCTGGGCTAATTGGTGAAAAGATAATAAATCCAATCATTAGGTTATCTTTCTTGCAAATTAGACCCTTATGGCCAACCTCAAAAGATGATAAAAAAGTTTCATACTTCCAAGGGCTGGGATTAACATCAAGCTCTATCTTGTAGGCTTCTTCTAAATCATTTAAACCCATCAAGGAAATCTTATACATAAATTACTTTAAAATAATATCTTTAAGCTTTTTCCATAAAATTTTCTTTGACTCTGTATCAGAAATCATTTTATTGAGTGAAGACGATTCAACAAAGGGTATTGATAGATCAAGGGTGCCAATGTTAGGTATAAAACTAATTATGCCTTTAATGTCTTCCATAGCTAAAATAATTTTTTTTGCATCTTCAAGATTAAATTTATTTTGAATGGTATCTTTGTTAACAGAATTAACTGCATCAACAATGGCATTAAGGAGCTTTGTCTCATCTTCACCTAAATCACCATATGATTGCTCAAGTAATGTTAGAATATTTCCTTTTTGATAACTAAAAATTGTTTTTGAGAGGTCTGATTGCAGCTTTGAACGAAGTTCATACCTGGTAATACCCATCTCTTTAAGAATTAAGTTTGTTTTAATACTTGGAGTTATCATAGAAAGAAAATATTAACATTTACAGATAAAAAAATGGATAATCCAGTAAATAAATATAAAGCTTTTAAGCCTATTAATCTTAAAGATAGACAATGGCCTTCAAAAGTAATAAATCAAGCACCTATATGGTGTTCTGTTGATCTTAGAGATGGCAATCAGGCATTGATTGAGCCAATGGGCTCTGAAAGAAAAGACAGAATGTTTACTTTGCTATGCAAACTAGGGTTTAAAGAAATTGAAGTTGGTTTTCCTTCAGCATCACAAACTGACTTTGATTTTGTAAGATCTCTAATAGAGGATAAAAAAATTCCTTCTGATGTAAACATACAGGTTCTAACCCAGTCTAGAAATGAATTAATTGAAAGAACTTTTGAATCTCTTAAAGGCATTCCAAGAGCTATTGTTCATTTTTATAATTCAACATCTACCCTTCAGAGAAAAGTTGTTTTTAATCAAGATAAAGAAGGTATTAAAGAAATTGCAATTAATGGTGCATTGAAAATAAAGGAATTGGCTTTAGCAAATCCTGATACCGACTGGAGTTTTGAATACTCACCTGAAAGCTTTACTGGAACCGAACTAGATTATGCCGCAGAAGTCTGTGATGCAGTTGTAGATATTCTAAAAGAGGTTTCAAAACATAAGATCATAATAAACCTTCCTGCAACTGTAGAAATGTCTACACCAAATATATACGGTGATCAGATTGAATGGATGGATAAGAACTTAAAAAATCGTAAAGATATCTCTCTAAGTCTCCATCCTCATAATGATAGAGGTACAGCTGTTGCAGCATCTGAGTTTGGACTCATGGCTGGTGCAGATAGGGTTGAAGGCACTTTGTTTGGAAACGGTGAAAGAACTGGCAATGTAGACATAGTCACGATAGCTTTGAATATGCTTACTCAAGGAATTGATCCGCAGCTAGACTTTTCGAACATAAATTCAGTTATGAGAGAGGTTGAGTATTGTAATCAGCTGCCAGTCCATCCAAGACATCCATATGCAGGAGACTTAGTTTTTACAGCATTTTCAGGGTCCCATCAGGATGCAATAAAAAAGGGTTTCCAAGCTATGAAACAAAGCAATGACCCTGAGTGGGCTGTCCCATATTTGCCAATTGATCCAGCTGACCTGGGAAGAAGTTACGAGGCTGTTGTTCGTATCAACTCTCAATCTGGAAAAGGTGGTGTTGCATTTCTTTTAGAAAAAGATCACGGGGTATCTCTTCCAAGAAGACTTCAAATTAGCATGAGTCAAAAAATACAAAAACTTGCAGATGAAACAGGTAAAGAAATTAGTAGTCCTGAAATATGGGAAATATTTGAGACAAACTTTTTAAAACCAAAAAATAATTTTGCATATCAAAGCCATACTTCATCAACTAAAGATGACGTTAACGAGTTAGAAGTAAAGATGATTATGAATACAGATGAAGTCACTGTATCTGGAACTGGGAATGGGCCAATAGATTCATTTGTTAATGGTCTTTCCAAGGAATTAGGAATCAATATAAAAATTTCTGACTATCATCAATCCGCAATCTCATCAGGTTCTGATGCTCAGGCTGCAGCATACATTGAGCTTGAGAAAGATGGACAGACAAGATGGGGAGTTGGAATAAATCCAAATACTACAAGAGCGTCATTTGAAGCTATTATCGTAGGACTAAGTAAAATCCTATAAAAACTAATCGAAATTTGGTTCGCGTTTCTCAAAAAAAGCTATTACAGCCTCTTCATTTTGAGGACTTCTAGTTAAACTATTTTGAATTTCAGCTTCGCTTTGATATGTGTCCCAATATGAATTAGATAATGATTCTCGCATTAATTTTTTGGTGTTCGCAAGGGCTTGTGGTGATCTTTTAGCAAGTCTAGCAGCCCACTCTAATGTATCTTCTTTTAGCTTATCAACCGTTGTTACTTTATTAGCCAAACCAAACTGCAAACATTCTTTTGCATCAATTTTTTTTGCTTCTATTGCATATTCATATGCTTTTGAGTAACCAAGATATTTTGGTAATAGCCATGACAGTCCTCCATCAGGTATTAAAGCAATATTACTAAATACCGAGAGAATATAGGCATCATCAGACATCACTCTTAAATCACATGCCATAGCAAATGCAGCTCCTATTCCAGCTGCTGGACCTTGTATAGAAGCTATAACAGGCTTAGGCATAGAAATTATATTTTCAAATGAAGGCTTAAAGCCTCTTAACAAAGCATCCTTTGATCCATCCCAATTAGCATCAGCTTCAGATAAATCAGCACCAGAAGAAAAAGCTCTTCCTGATCCGGAAAGAACCACAACTCTTACATCGTCATCATCTTTCACTAATTTAGTTGCTTCTTGTAAATCCCAAATTAATTGAGAATTAAAAGCATTCAATACATCTGGTCTATTTATTTCTATTGAAGCAACTTTATTTTCTTTATTTATTTTTACTGTCTTTAAATCCATAATTTAAATCTCCTAGAGTTTCATGCCTAAACACTATTTCTTAGAAATAATGATACACCCATCTTTATAACAAATTTCCCCGCCTACTTGATCCTTGTCAGCTCTTGTCCATGAAACTAAAGATTTAGGCCCAGGATTTGATTGTATAAAAGTTTTTATAATTTCTTCGATTACCTTTTTGCTTGGCATAGCTATGCTCTGTTTTCTTATTGAATATCTTATAATATCAACAACAAATGGTTCATCTATTTCTCTTAGATCTTTAACTTGAATTTTTTTACTAATTAAATGTTCAAATTTTTCTTCTAAAAGAATTTCATATGATTGATTTTTAATCCTTATAAACTCTGAAGTATTTGAGATTCTTGATGATGCCTTCATCCATCTCTGCTCGATAGAAGGAATAATATTATTTCTTATGTAATTTCTATCTTGTTCTTGTTCATCATTAGACTCATCTTTGATGTAACTGATGTTGTTCTCTCTGAGGTACATCATGATATCTTCTTTAGTTAAGTTAATTAAAGGTCTTACAAGATAACCATCTCCTACGCCTCTTTTTACATTAAGGCTTTCAAGACCATCAACTCCTGTGCCTCTAAATAATCTTAATAAAAAAGTTTCAGCTACATCATTAGAATGATGACCAAGTAAAATCTGGTCTCCCTCTTTGAGGTATTTTGTAAATACCTTGTATCTAGCTTTTCTAGCAGCTGATTCCAGACCATCCCCATCAATTTTAATTTCAACAGACTCAACATGGCATGGTATACCTAATTTCTTAGAAGTCTGTTTACAATGGTCTTCCCATTCAGCTGATTTTCTTGAGAGATTGTGATTGATATGGATTGCTTCTATATTAGAAATATCATTTGAATAAAGCAAATGCAATAATGCAGTAGAGTCAGGTCCCCCACTATATCCAACATAGATTTTTTTATCTAAATCTAAGTGATAAGTTAAATCATTAAAACTAATCAAAATCTAAATGCCAATTTCTACTAATCTTTTGTATCTTCTGTCCAGTAGTTGTTCCATAGACATACTATTTAGAGCAGATAAATTTTTAATTAAGGAATCTTTAATTCTTGATGAAATTAGATCATAGTCCCTGTGAGCACCACCCAAAGGCTCTTCAATAATTTCATCAATAATTTTTAATTTTTTTAGTTCATTTGCTGATACCTTCATCGCCTCAGCAGCTTCTGAAGCCTTGTCAGCAGTTCTCCATATTATTGAAGCACAAGCCTCTGGAGAGGCTACAGAATAAGTCGCATATTGAAGCATTGCAATATTATCACCAACACTTATAGCTAATGCTCCTCCGGAACCACCCTCACCAGTAACTACAACTAAAATTGGAGTTTTTAGTTCTGACATTACTGCTAAATTTCTGGCAATTGCTTCACTCTGACCTCTTTCTTCACCTTCTATACCTGGATACGCTCCGGCCGTGTCGATAAAAGTTATAACTGGCATGGAAAATTGTTCAGCTAACTCCATCAGTCTCTTAGCTTTTCTGTAGCCTTCAGGCTGTGGCATACCAAAATTTCTTCTAACTTTTTCTTCGGTATCTCTTCCTTTCTCATGCCCAATAATCATGACCGGCATATTTTCAAGATATGCTATACCTCCAATAATTGAAGCATCATCACCAAATTGTCTGTCGCCATGCAATTCATCAAAATCATCAAAAATTCTATCTATAAAATCTAATGTATGAGGTCTTTGAGGATGTCTAGCAACTTGAACTGTCTGCCAAATAGAAAGCTTTGAATATATTTTTTTTGTTTCCACATCCCTTTCTTTTCGCAGGGTGTTAATCTGATTATTTAATTCTGAAGAGTCTATAGCTGAATTTTTTAGAGCAGTGATTTTCTCAGATATGTCCTGAATTGTTTTCTCAAAGTCTAAAAATTTATAATCTTCTGAAATCTCAGGAATATTCTTTGGATCAATTTCTTTATTTGTCATTTTTATTTGGTGTAAAAAATTATATTTCTAGAGCATTTTTTCCAAAAGTTTCATCTAACAAACTTAAATTTGATAAAGTCGGTTCAAATTTAAATTTATCACCCATGTCTATTATAGCCTCTGAATCATTTGTTATTACTTTTACATTTAAATTACATCCTGAAGACTTCCACAAATCTTTATTTAACTTCTCTAACTTTTCAGAAAGCTCCTCAAGTGAAAATAGGTCAGATTTTTCTAGATTTAAGATAACTTCCTGAATCTTTTTTGAAAGCTCTTGATCTAATGACTTAACTTCTTTAACTCTCATCCTAAACATTGCATCACCAATTTCTTTAGATCTGTAGTCATCTATTTCAACCGCACCCTTTACAACAAGAATTTTTCCATCTTTTAAAATTTCATGACAGTCTTCAAGAACTTCACTTGGAACCACTCCATCCATAACTCCAGTACCATCATCAAAATTTATAAATGTTAAAGGTTTTCCTTTTTTGTCTTTTATTTGTCTAACACTGTTGATTAAGACTACCAAAGAAGCTTTTTTTGTATCATGGCTGAGTTCGTGTATTTTCGTTGATCTAAGACGGTTTACTTTTGTCTCAATTGCATTGACAGGATGTCCAGATAAATAATATCCCAGTGATTTTTTTTCAAGCGCTAACAACTCACTTAAATTCATGTCTGGAGTATTTTTATATTTTTCATATGGATCAAAGCTATCATCTAGTGATGAGAATAAATCTCCTGACATTCCAACTTGCTTAGATATATTTTTTGACCCATCTTTTAACATATCCTCAACACATGAAATTGCTATGCTTCTTGAGGGAGAAATGCTGTCAAATGCTCCAGATTGAGATAAAGCCTCTAAGGATTTCTTACCTCCAAGTTTTATGTCTACTTTCTTTGAAAAATCCCATAAATCATTAAATGTATTAGTTTCTCTTATTTGACACACATGTTTTATGAATGCATCAGCCACGCCTTTTATGGCTCCTAAACCATATTCGATATCTCCGTCTTCATTTACTAAAAACATTTTGTTACTGGATAAAATATTTGGTTTTAGGACATTGATATTCATTCGCTTACATTCCTGAATTAATGCATGAATTTTATCTGTATTTCCTAGCTCAGTTGAGAGTACAGCAGCCATAAAATGCTCAGGATAATAAGTTTTAAGATATGCTGTTTGATAAGAAATTACTGCGTAAGCAGCTGAGTGAGATTTGTTAAAGCCATACTCTGCAAATTGTTCTATTAGCTCAAATATTTTTTCAGCTGTTTTTGCTGGTATAGAATTTTTATCACAGCCCTTAACAAAAATTTCTCGTTGCTCTTCCATTTCTTCAACTTTTTTCTTACCCATCACTCTTCGAAGTATGTCTGCTTGACCCATAGAATAGCCAGCAAGAACTCGAGCAGCTTCCATGACCTGTTCTTGGTAGACAATAACTCCATAAGTTTCAGATAGAACTGGCTCAAGTAGTTCATGCGGGTAGGTAACCTGACTTCTACCATGTTTTCTATCTACAAAAGTTGTATGCATTCCTGAATTAAGGGGTCCAGGCCTGTATAGAGCTAAAAGAGCTGTTATTTCTTCAAATTTTGTGGGTTTTAGTTTTTTGATTAAATCTCTCATCCCTGTTGATTCCAATTGAAAGACTGCCATTGTTTTACCGGATGACAATAGTTCAAATACCTTGGGATCATTTAATGGAATACTATCTAAATTTAATTGTTCTTCACCATTTTGAAAGGATTTGTTAATAGATTTAACGGCTTTATCAATGACGGTTAGTGTTCTTAATCCTAAGAAATCAAATTTTACTAATCCAATTTTTTCTACATCATCTTTATCATACTGAGTCATTATTGAAGATGACTGTCGATCATTATATATAGGACAAAAATCTGACAAGCTTCCTGGAGCAATAACAACTCCACCAGCATGTTTACCTACATTTCTTGCTATGCCTTCTAATTTATATGCCAAATCCACAACTTCTCTAACTTCAGAGTCATTTTTTGCAGCTTGAGCAAAAACTGGTTGTTCTTCTTTTGCTCTATCAAGCGTCATTCCTGGTGCAAACGGAATCATTTTTGAAATTCTATCTCCCAATGCATAAGGCTTACCCATTGCCCGAGCAACATCTCTTACAACAGCTCTTGCAGCCATTGTTCCAAAGGTAGCTATTTGTGAAACAGCTTCGCTGCCATATTTTTTGCTTACATAGTCAATAACTCTATCCCTTTTTTCCATACAAAAATCTATATCGAAGTCAGGCATAGATATTCTTTCAGGATTGAGAAAACGCTCAAATAGCAAACCATGAGTTATTGGATCAAGTGTGGTTATACCAAGTGAATATGCAACTAATGAACCAGCTCCTGAGCCCCTGCCAGGTCCAACAGGAACATCATTATCTTTAGACCACTGAATGAAATCATAGACAATTAAAAAGTAACTTGAGAAGCCCATTTTTTTTATTTGATTTAATTCATATTCAAGTCTTTGCTTGTATTCTTCTTTCTTTTTATCATCAAAATTTACAATTATTTGATTTAACTTTTTGTGCGAAAGTTCAGCAATATATGAATCAAAGTCATGTTCATTTGGAACAGGATATTCAGGAAGAAAATATCCCTCAGTATGCAGAGATACATTACATTTTTTAGCAACTTCATTTGTATTTTTTATGAGCTCATCAAAGTCTACAAATAAATTACTCATTTCATCAGGAGACTTAAAATATTGCTCACTAGAAAAAGGTTTTTCTCTGTTTGGATCATTCAAAGTTCTTCCTGTATTAATACATACCTTGGTTTCGTGAGTCTCATAATCATTTTTTTCTGAAAAAAGAACATCATTAGTGACAATTAAAGGAACTCCTTTTGAATTAGAAATTGGGAGTATATTTGTTAAAAATTCCTGCTCATCTGGTCTATTAGTTTTTTGAATTTCTATAAAAAAATCGTCTTGAAATACGTCTAAAAATTTATCAATACGATTGTCTACTTCTTCAATTTTTTTCCTTTTTATTAGCTCAAATAAGTGACTATCTTTTCCGCCAGAAATCACTATTACATCATTTCTAAATTCCTCAAGATCATTGAAGTTAAGTATTGGAGTTTGATATGAATAATTATTATGGGCTTTAGAAATCGCTCTCATTAAATTCTTATGTCCATTGTTGTTTTTAGCCAAACATAACAGTTCATGTGATGAGTCATCACCATCAAATATAACTCTTATTGAAGATCCAGATATTGGCTTGACTCCTGCACTTTCGCATTTATTAAAAAATTTAACCATTGCAAACATATTAGACTTATCAGTTAAAGCAAGAGATGGGACAGAATGCTTTTTTGCACAATCAACTAGCTGATTAATTGTTAAGAGCCCTTGAGTAATACTATATTCTGATGAAACTCTTAAATGAGAAAATGTTTTTTCCATTGTACTATGCGATAACTCCTTTAAATGTTTTTCTGTGAATTGGTGTTATGCCATGTTTTTTTATTGCAGCTTTATGCAATTTCGTGCCGTAACCTTTATGACTCGAAAAATAAAAATCTGGATATTTTTTATCAAATTGCATCATTAAATTATCCCTATAAACTTTTGCAATAATTGAGGCAGCGCTTATTTCATCTACAATAGAATCACCACCAATTATTGTTTGAGTATCTATATCTAAATCGGGCTTATGCGTTCCATCAATAAGAATCTTACCCGGTTCAACAGATAGGTTTAGTATAGCCCTTTTCATTGCTAATAAAGAAGCTTGTAGAATATTAATACTATCTATTTCTTCAACAGATGCAGATCCAAAAGAAAAATAAGAATTTTGGATTATGGTTGAAGACAACTCTTCTCTATTCTTCTTTGAAAGCTTTTTTGAATCTGCAAGACCAGGTATGTTAGTTTTTAGAACTACAGCTGCTGCAATCACAGGGCCAGCCAAACAACCCCTTCCAACCTCATCAACTCCAGCAATAAAATTCAAAGCTTTAAAATTGCATTTGTGTGCTCGGTTTCCTCTGAGCCAATTAATAAGGTTCTCAATTGTTCTGAAAGTGAGTTTAAATGGTGAAAATCATTAGATTCAATTGCCTTTAATATTTCTTGTGGGCTACATTTTTTTTGAATTAGTTCAGGAAATTTTCTTGAGCCTAGTAATAAATTTGGAAGGCCAACATCATTAATCTTAAGCATTCTTGAAATAATAAAATAATTAATTGGATTTGTTTTATAACAAATAATTGGAGATGCGCCTAATATTGCAGCTTCAAGAGTTGCAGTCCCAGAGGTTACTACGGAGCAATCAGAAATTGATAAGAAATCTTTTGCAGAATCTATGCTTAGCTTAACTGGCAATGATTTTGGAACAAGATTATCAATTGTTTCAAAAATCTTTTGATCAGATGCAGGAATTAGGTACACATAATCCTCATTTTTATTTGCATGAATTTTAATAAACTCTATGTAAGTAGGGAGTAAATTTTCAATTTCAGAGACCCTGCTCCCTGGAAGTATTGAAATATATCTTTTTGAAGGGTCTAAGTGATATTTTTTATATACAAGCTGTGAATCTTGTTTAAATAATTCACTAAACGGATGTCCTATATGAATACTTGGTAAATTCTTATTTCTATAATAATCATGTTCAAAATTAAATAAGCACATTGTTAAATCTATATAACGTTTAATATTTTTAATTCTTCCCTCTCTCCATCCCCAAACTGATGGGCTAACAACTTGAATATTTTTGCTTATTTCTTTTTGCTTGAGTATTTTGTGAATGCTTATATTAAAATCTGGGGAGTCAATGCCTATGAAATAATCTATATCATTTTCAATGAATAAATTTATTAATTTTTTTTGTAGTTGTCTGAGTTGCCTATATTTAATAAGAGGTTCTATTAAGCCCATTACATGCAACTTACTAAAGTCAAAAATTGAAGTGAGTCCTTCTTGAATTATTTTAGGTCCACCAACTCCATATAATTCGACATGATGAGTTTTTTTAAGCCCTGAGATTATTTTTGCTCCAAGTCTGTCACCGGAGTATTCGCCTGCAACAATCCCAACTTTAATAATTGGCTTTTGCAAGCTCACTTACCTTAAAATGCCACGAGATGAAACTTTGATAGACTGAGAAAAAATATCTAGATAGATATCATTCGTTTCAGCCAAAAGAATATCTATTTCTTTTAAGGAGTCTTCAAGCCTTAATCCCTTTTTATAGATAATTTTAAAAGCTTTCTTAATAAGGCTTATGGATTCTGATGGAATATTATTTCTACTCATTCCTACTGAATTGAGACCGATTACCCTTGCTGGATTAGAGGCTACCTTAGTATAAGCTGGAACATCCATAGTTATTGATGTATTCATACCAGCAAAAGAATAATCCCCTAAACTACAAAATTGGTGTACAGCTGAATATCCGCCTATAACAACATAATTACCAACAGAAACATGGCCTGCAATACCAGCATTATTGGCAAAGATATTATTATCCCCAACCAAGCAATCATGGGCAATATGTGTGTATGCCATCAATAGATTACCATTTCCAATTGAGGTAACTCCTTTGTCTTGAATAGTTCCTCGATGAACAGTAACACCTTCTCTAAAAATATTATCATCACCAATAATTAATTTAGTATCTTCGCCCTTAAATTTTTTATCAGGGGTATCTTCTCCAATAGAAGAAAATTGATAAATAGTATTATTTTTACCTATTTTGGTTGGCCCCTTTATTACAACATGACTTAAAACACTAGTGCCCTCTTCTATTTCTACATCATCACCAATAATACAAAAAGGACCAATATTTACGCTTGGATGAATTTTTGTTTTATTACTTATAATTGATGAAGAATCTATGGTCATTAGGCTTTCCTATCTGCACAAAGTATTGATGCTGAGCAAACAACTTTGTTATCAACTTCAGCTCTTGTATCAAATTTCCATATACCTTTTTTTTCGCTGACAACCGTGCTGTATAAATCGACTTTATCATTTGGTCCAACACGTGATCTAAACCTAGCTTTGTCAATACCTGCAAATACATAGATTGAACCCTCTTCTGGAGTCTTATCCATTGTTTTGAAGCCCAAAATTCCAGACGCCTGAGCAAGTGCTTCAATTAATAATACGCCTGGAAAAACAGGATTACCTGGAAAATGACCCTTGTAGAAATCATCATTGGCTGAATTCTTTAAAATACAATGAATGCTTTTACCCAATTCAACTTCAACAATTTCTTTAATGAAAAGAAATGGCTCTCTGTGAGGAAGAAAGTTTTTTATTTCATCAAAGTGTTTCTGCATTATTTGCCTATTTTTTTAATATATACAGAAGATTTCGCCCAATCCTTCTGTTCCTGGGCAGGCATTATACCAACATAATTCCCAGACTTTTTGATATCTTTTGTAATAAGAGTATGTGCTCCAACAGTCACATTGTCACATATATTTAAATGCCCAAGAATGCCTGACAATCCACCCATTTGGAAGTTTTTGCCAATAATAGTTGAGCCTGCTACAGCACAAGATGCCGCAATCGCTGAATTTTTTCCTATAACTACGTTGTGTGCGATATGTATTTGATTATCTAACTTAACTCCCTCATGTATTTCTGTATCTAAAATGGCACCCCGATCAATTGTACAATTAGCTCCAATTTCAACGTTTTTTTCAATAACTAATTTACCAACCTGCTCAATCTTCACATAACCATCTTTAGTCGGCGCATACCCGAAACCATCTGACCCTAATACGGTTCCATTATGGATAATTGAGTTATCTCCTATTTTTACATCTTGAACAATTGAACAGTTAGATTTTATTATGACATTATTCCCAATTTCGCAATTTGGACCTATGGCAACATTAGCTCCAATTAATACATTTTTTCCTATTACTGAATCATTTGATATAGAGGCAGATGGATGAATAGATGCATTATCTAGTTCAAAATTTTTTCTTTTGAATAGAGAGCTTGCTTTTGCATAAGCAAGGTAAGGATCGGGACTGACTATATAATTTCTATTATCTTTTATTTCAAAAGATTCATGAACAATTATTGCTCGTGCTTTAGAAGTGCTGATAAATTTAGCATATTTTAAATTTGATAAAAATGAGAGTGAGTCGATTGAAGCGGTCTCTAAAGTTGATAAATTGTTGACGATAGCCATGCTATCGCCAACAACTAGAGAATCTGTATGCTTTGCTATTTCAGCTAATGTATATTCTTTATTTTCAGACACTACTCGGATTGAGTATTAGCCTCTGAAGCGGCTACATCAAGCATGGATGTAACGTCATCAGTTAAATCTAATGCTGGATCGCTAAAAAGAATAGTTTCATTTTTCTGTAAAAGTACTTTGATTTGCTTGGCTTGTATTAATTCTCCAATAATTTTTTGCATTGCTGCACCGTTCTCTGAAAAAACCCTTTGAGCAGTTTCTTCTTGTGCTTGTTGAATTTTACCAGCTAAAAACTCAAGATCTTTACCCTTATCTTGAATATCTTTTTGCATTTGAGCAATTTGTTCCTGCGATAAGGTTTCTAGCTCTTTCTGTAATTTTTCTGCAATAGCCTGTCTTTCAGCTTGAAGTGACTGGGCTTCCTCTAAGTTTGATGCATAATCAGCGTCTTCTTCTAAAGCCTTAAAAGCATCAGAAGCTGCTTGAGTTGATAATACAGCAGTTCTCATATCGATGACAGCCATCCCATCAACAGCAAAAGCTGGTATGGAAAGCATTAAAGCTGCAATTAAGTTAAGTTTTAATAAATTTTTCATAGTTACCCCTTATTGGTGTGTGATATTTTATCTCAATTAGAATACATTGCCTACAGTGAATTGAAATTCCTTAGTTTCTTCAAACTGTCCGGCATTAGTAGGTTTTGATATCGCAAAACTCATTGGGCCAAAGCCAGTTATCCAAGTAATTCCAACACCATATGAGTATCTAAGATCATCTACAGATGGCTTATAGCAATTAATTTGATAGTCTTTACAATTATCAGAAAATACATTTCCAAAATCAAAAAAGAATGCTGATCTCATTGATCTTTGGTCTTCAATAAATGGAAGCCTAAATATCAGCTGGAGACTGCCCTCAACCTTAACATTGCCTCCAATTGAAACTCTTCTGTTATATGTGGAATTTGCATATGGATTGTAATATGGTGTATCTAATTCGCCATCTCCGTCTGTATCTAATAGGTTTGGACAGGTTCCATCTGAATAGTTAAATTCATAACATGGAGCTTCTGTGCTTCTTGGTCCAAGAGTGTTAGATTCAAATCCTCTTAATGACCTAGGCCCACCAGCATAAAAATTTTGGAAAAATGGAGTTTCTTTTGTGTCTCCAAATGGCGCTAAATAACCAAGTTCAAAGTTAAAACCAAAAATAAAATCATTAGACAATGGTTGATAGTACTTTTGTCTAATATTTATTCTTGAATAATCAATATCTCCACCAGGAACAGTAGAGGAAAGAGTCACAACAGTTGAAGAACCATCAGTTGGAAACATACCTCGATTAAGAGTAACTCTTTGCCATGACATTTGAGCGGTTAGAGTTTCAAAAATGCTTCCCTCAGCATTGATAAAATCCCAAATCTCTCTAGCTGGCATTGTACCTATATCAATATCTGTTTTATCGTATGTTAGCCCAAAATTAAGTCTTTGAGTGTCTGACAAGGGGTATCCATATTGAACACCAAAACCCATTGAATCACTTAAATAATTAGCGACATTAAATTCACCATAGTCAGTTTTTCTATAATAAAGATTGTACCCCTGGCTTACCCCATCCTTGGTTGCATAAGGATTTAGATAAGAAAGATTATAGTTTTCTGAGTAAATATTCTTACTAATACCTATGCCAACAGTATTACCTGAACCAAGAAAATTTTGCTCTTGAAGGTTGAATCCAAGCATTAGTCCAAAATCACTGTACCCAATATTACCCCCAACTGAGCCTGTCGTTTCTTCTTCAACAGAATACATGATATCAATTTGGTCATCAGTATTTGGTACTGGAATCGTTTCAACCTCAACTTCTTTAAAGTATCCAAGCCTTTCAAGTCTTACTTTGCCAGCTTCTATACTATTATTTGAAGACCATGCGCCTTCAAATTGTCTCATCTCTCTTCTTAAGACATGGTCTTGTGTAATGTTGTTACCAGTAAATAGGATTTTTCTTGTATATGTTCTTTTTCCAGGGACTACAGTAAATATAATCTTTACTTCATTAGTATCATCATTTATTTCAGGGTCGCCGCTTACCTCAGCAAATGCATAACCACTATTTCCTAATACATTTGTTAAGTATTCTTCAATAGACGTGATTTGGGCCTGAGAATACGTCAGGCCATCTAATGATTCAATTATTGAAGTGTAGGCTTCTTCTTCAATCGGCACCTCGCCAACAACTTCTGCTTTAGATATTGAATATTTTTTACCTTCAAAAACATTAAAGTTTATGAATATGCTCTTCATATCTCTTGAAAGGCTTATTTGAGAAGATTCTATTGAAAATTTTAAATACCCTCTATCTTTGTAAAAGGACTCTAAAGTTTCAATATCACCTTTAAGTTTTTCTCTTGAATAAGCATTATCATTATTTAAAAAAGAAAAGAATGATCCTTCAGACAGTTCAAATCCTTTAAGCAATTCTTCATTTTCAAAAACTTCATTTCCAATTATATTAATTTTTTCTATTTTGGCACTTTTACCCTCATCGACAGTAATATTGATATCAATTCTGTTTCTAGGTTTTTGTACTTCATCAATATCAACACCTGCACCATATCTTCCATTTGATGCATACGATCGAACTAATTCAGATTTAACTTTTTCTAGGGTTGATCTTTTATATACCTCACCTTCCTTGATTCCTACCCCATCTAAACTCTCAAGCAACTGCTCAGTTTTTAAAGCTTTATTACCTGAAATATCAATTGCAGATATTGATGGTCTCTCAACAACACTAATAATAAGAGTATTTCCATCTTTAGCTATTTGAATATCATCGAATTGCTCAGTAGAAAAAAGGGATCTAGTAATGTCAGTTGATTTTCTTAAATCAATTTTATCTCCAACACTAATTGGAATTACGTTAAATATACTCCCAGTAGAAACTCTTTGGAGACCAATAATTCTTATATCACTTACAAGAAACTCATCAAAAGCATTTAGATTAGCAATTAGTAAAAAGCTTAATAAATAAAATTTATGAATTTTCAATTGCCTGCCTGCCTATAAAAAACGAGCAACATCATTAAATATTGCAAAAATCATTAATGCTCCAACCATTAATGCTCCACCAGTATAAATAAAGTTTTCAGTTCTTTCGGTAAATGGTTTCCCTCTGATAGCTTCTATTCCCAATAATGTTAGTTGTCCACCATCCAAAACAGGTATAGGCAAAAGGTTTAAAACTCCCAGACTAATACTCAATAATGCCATTAAATACATGAAAGGAATAAAGCCTGCCTGGGCTGTATTACCAGCCATTTGAGCAATACCAATTGGACCACTTAAATTCTCGGTGCCCATATTTCCAGTAATCATTTTGCCAATAAACTGAAGTGTTTTAACACTCAAATTGTATGTCTCATACACACCTTTTGATAAAGATTGATAAATTGAGCGATTTGTTCCAAATGAAACCCCAATAATGCCGAATTGATTACCATCAGCATCTGCTGCTGAACCCACCCTTACTGGAATTTGAAGTAAATTTCCATCTCTATAAACATCAATTAAGACATTTTGATTTGGTATAGATGATATTTCTTTTCTTAGATCGCTTGCATAATTAATTTCAGCATTTCCTATCTTTGCAATGACATCATTTGCTTTGAGGTTAGCTTCGTCGGCTGGACCATTGCTAATAACAGAGCCTATTACAGGTTTCATCTTATACTCAACTTCAATTCCTAAATCTTTTATTGGATTAGATTGTGATTCTGAGGTTGGCAAAAAGTTATTTACCAAAATACCAACGTTTATAGGGTTAGAAATGTCTGATCTTTTTAAAGTTAAATTTATCGCTCCAGTGAAGCCGGCATAAGATAAAAGCTCTAAATTTAGATCTTTTTGATCAGATATATTTGTTGAATTGATTGTTAGTATCTGGTCTCCAGGCAATATAAATTCGCTTGATGAACTCATACTTATTGAGCTATTAACTTCTTTAATTACAGCAGTTGTTTGAGGATCTGGTGTATTTAAAAAAATTAATGTAAAAATAAAAATCGATAATAAAAAGTTTGCAAGCGGACCTGCAAACATTATCAGAGCTCTTTGCCATTTTGGCTTAGAATCAAAGGTGTTCTTAATTTGCTCTTCAGTTAATTGATCTATAACTTCTGGCTCATGTTCTATTAGCTTGTCTGTAATCATGGAAACATAACCACCGAGTGGTAATGCTGATATAGCAAATTCCGATCCATATTTATCCAATCTTTTATATATAACAGGTCCCATACCTATGGAGAACCTTTGAACATGAACTTTAAAAATTCTTGCAAATATGAAATGGCCATATTCATGGATAGTAACTAGTACTCCTAAAAGTGCTATGAATGAAGCAATATATATAAGCGTTGTTGTCATAATTTTAAGTGATGGATTTTACCACCTTCTTGGCCTCTCTGCGTGTTTGATTATCTATTTCATAAATCCTTTCTATATCTATATTTTTAGACATTGGGATAGTATCAAAAGTTCTATAAATGACCTCATAAATTTTATCAAATGTAATTTTTTCTTCTAAAAAATTTTGAACAGCAACTTCATTTGCAGCATTAAAAATTATTCCAGACGAACCTCCGTAACTGCATACATATCTTGCTATATCAATAATTCCAAGCCTATCTTCTGGAATATTTTGAAATGTAAGCTGTAATGATGAGAAATCAATTTCAGAAAAATTAAGATTTAAGCGTTTATCATTTACTGATAATGCATGAGCAATTGGGACCCTCATATCTGGATTACTCATCTGACAGATACTTGAGCCATCCTGATAAGTAACAATAGAATGGATTATGCTTTGAGGATGAACGACTAAGTCAAAAAATTTTTCATTAAGATTAAATAAGTATCTAGCCTCAATTAATTCAAGGCATTTATTCACCAATGATGCTGAATCAATTGTAATTTTTGCTCCCATTTCCCAATTAGGATGATTTAAGGCCTCGTTTTTAGTTACTTTCGTAAGCTGGGAAATACTTTTATTTAAAAAAGGCCCCCCAGATGCAGTTATTATAATTTTTGATACATCGTCTGTGCTTTTTTCTGAATCTAAGCACTGAAATATAGCATTATGTTCGCTATCAATCGGTATTATCTTGGTATTATATTTTTTAGCTAAGGGAAGAACTATTTCACCTGCAACTACTATACTTTCTTTATTAGCTAGTAAAATTGTTTTTCCAGTTTTTGCAGCCAATATAGTGCTTTCAAGACCTGCAAAACCTGAAATGGCCGATACTATTATATCTACCTGATCACTATTGAGCATTTCTTCTAATTCAGATTTATCACTAAAAATATTTAATTCAGCATTGTTTTTAAATGTATGTCTGAAATAACTACTGCTTTCACTAGAGTCTGTGTATACATTTTTCAGATTAAATTCATTAATAATACTTGATGCTTTATTGAAGTTTGAATTGAATGTAATTCCAAAAAGATTAAGTTTATCTTTATTTTGCTTGATTACGCTAAGTACGCTATCTCCAATGCTCCCAGTAGCGCCTAATATAATGATATTTTTCATAAAATAACTATTAAGATAAAAAATAAAAGCGTTATTGGTGAAGCTAATAAATGAGAGTCTATTCTGTCTAAAACTCCACCATGTCCAGGCAAAATTTTGCCAGTGTCTTTTATAGATTTTTCCCTTTTATGAAAACTAATTAAAAGATCTCCATAAAAAGCTAAAAGACCTCCAAATATAAATATTGGTATAGACCAATAACTAATCTTAAATAAAGAACTAACAACAAGACCAAAAAATAAGTTAGCTAACAACCCTCCAATTAAGCCCTCAAAAGTTTTATTAGGGCTAATAGTTGGAGAAATATTTCTTTTACCAAAGTTTGAACCAATAATATAAGCAAAAATATCAAAAAGCGCTGTATTTAGCACTATAAATAGAATCATGAAGTAAACAGAGACTGGGCTCACCTCATGTAAAACATATAATTCATTAAAAATTGTTGATGGGATAGATAATACTCCAACCATAAAACAAATGGACAACCAAAAATATATAAAAATTAAGCTAAACCCCCATAAGATTGGATGCCTAAAACCATTTCTAACCCATTCTAGGAAACCCACTATAGATATAAATGATATTAAGGAAATGAAAACCCAAAAGTTTTCTAAAATCACTATACAAACTAAAGGAATGGCAATTAATAGTCCAGTAATAGTTCGTTTTAATAAATTTGAATTATATTCTTTGACCAAACCTTCTACTCACTTTTTTAAAATTATCAATGCATTCTATAAAATCTTCTTTTGTAAAATCAGGCCAGTATTTATTTACAAATGAAATTTCAGTATAGGCTATTTGGTACAGCAAAAAATTACTAATTCTTTTATCTCCTCCAGTTCTAATTAATAAATCTATATTTTCAACAGGAGATGATGAAAACTCTGAAATCATTTTTTCATCTATTTGCTCTATTTTTATTAATTCATCTTTTACTTTAGCTGAAACTTTCTTAGCTATGTTTACTATATCTTGTCTTCCGCCATATCCCAGAGCAACATTTAAATTCAACACTGGTTTATATGAACTAGTTGCTGTTTCTGCTTCATTGATTTTAGATAAAATTTTAGAACCAAAATCTTCGATTTCACCAAAAAACTTAAGCTTAACTTTCTGTTTTTTTAAATCTGGCACTTGTTCATTAATAGCTTTTACTACTAGTTTCTTAATAGCATCTATCTCAGATCTTGGTCTTGACCAGTTTTCTGAACTGAAAGCATATAAAGTTAATGATGATATATTCTGTTTAACTGATTCTTCTACTATCTCTCTAACAATTTCAACACCTTTACTATGTCCTTTGCTTATGTTTAAAGAGTTTGAGACAGCCCATCGTCCATTCCCATCCATAATAATGGCAATATGTTTGGCGATGTTTTTTTGCTTATTTATTAATGAGTTAGCCATAAGGCTTATTTTAAATTTCTAGAAGGTCAGATTCTTTTGCTTTTAATTCTGAATCAACAAGCCCGATATGCTTGTCTGTTTCTTTTTGTATTAAATCTTCCATTCTTCTCAAGTCATCTTCTGAGATTTCTCCTGATGATTGGAGATCTTTACATGCTTGATTTGCATCTCTTCTAATATTTCTTATGGATACTCTAGAATTCTCAGCTTCAGCTCTAGCCTGTTTAATATAATCCTGTCTAGTTTCTTCAGTTAATGCTGGCATAGTAATTCTAATCAAATCCGATGATGTACTGGGATTTAATCCCAAATTTGAATTAGATATTGCCTTTTCTATTTCAGGTATAAGGCTTTTATCCCAAGGCGAGATAACTAAAGATCTACCATCTTCAACACTTATACTCGCAGTTTGGTTTAGGACTGTTAGATTACCATAATAGTCAACTTTGATATCATCTAAAATAGCAGGATTGGCTCTCCCGGTTCTAATCTTATTGAATGCTTGGCCTAGCGATGAAATAGATTTCTCCATTCTTGTCGTTGCATTGTTTAAAATTTCGTTCATTTTATGATATTAGCGTACCTATTTTTTCACCGCAAATTATATCTTTTAATGCATTTGCAGTATTTACATTGAAAACTGTTATAGGAAGATTATGATCTCTTGCTAAAGTTAATGCGGTAGCATCCATTACTTTGAGATTTTTTGTAATTGCATCATTGAAAGATAGTTCTGGAAAAAATTCTGCATTCTCATTAATCTCGGGGTCTGAATCGTAAACTCCGTCAACTCGTGTGGCTTTTAACATTAAATCTGATTGAGTTTCTATAGCTCTAAGGCATCCAGCCGTATCAGTTGTAAAAAATGGGTTACCAGTACCAGCTGTAAAAATTACAACATATCCATCATCTAAGAGTTGGATTGCTAGCCTTCTATCATAATGTTCTACTATTCCAGACATAGAGATTGCAGACATTACTCTAGTCTTAATGCCAGCTCTTTCCAGTGCATCTCTAAATGCAATTCCGTTCATTACGGTCGCCAACATACCCATGTGGTCTCCTGCAACCCTATCCATCCCTGCTTTATTTAACTTCTCACCTCTGAAAAGATTTCCACCGCCTATGACAATTCCTATTTGCGCACCTAATTCTTTGCATGATGCAACTGAAGATGCCATATGATCTAGAATTTTAGGATCTATGCCATGCTCATCATCACCAGCAACAGACTCTCCACTAAATTTAACGAGAATACGTTGATGTTTTAGATTTGACATAAATTTATTTTAACTGCTCAGCAACCTCATCAGCAAAGTTTTTAGTTTCAACTTCAATACCTTCACCAACTTTTAATCTTGTATAAGATTCAATTTTTGCATTATTTGAATCTAAAAGATTTTGAATTGTAACTTCAGGATCTTTGACAAAATTTTGTGACAATAAAGAAACCTCAGAAAGAAATCTTTTTAGCTTACCTTCTATCATTTTTTCCATAATCTCTTGAGGCTTTCCTGATTCTTCAGCTTGAACCATATAAATTGCCTTTTCTCTTTCAAGAATTTCTGGATCAATATCAGTCTCTGATAAACATAAAGGATTGAATGCAGCAACATGCATTGCAATATCTTTTGCTAAAGTTTCGTTACCACCAGAAATTACCACAATAGAACCAAGCTTTGAGTCTGAGTGGACATAAGAACTAGTATTCATTTCGGAGCTATATTCAATTGTCTCCAGTCTTCTAAGCTGGATGTTTTCTCCAATTGTTTGAACAAGTGCTTTTCTTTTATCTTCAACCTCAGATGCTTGAATATCAGCAATATCGATTAATTTATTTTCTGAAATAAATTTCTGAACATCATCAGCAAATTTAATAAAGTTTTCATCCTTTGCTGCAAAATCTGTTTCTGAATTAATTTCAATCAATGTTGAGTAGTCATCTCCAACATGAGCTCTCAGCACGCCATCAGCAGCAACTCTAGCCGCTTTCTTCTCTGCTTTCAAAGCACTGTTTGATCTGAGCAAATCAAGAGCCTTTTCAATATCTCCACTACATTCAACAAGTGCTTTTTTGCACTCCATCATTGCAACACCTGTCATGTCTCTTAATTCTTTTACTTGAGATGCCTTAATTTCCATTTTATTTTTCTTCCTCTTTAGAATCATCATTATTAAGCTGTTCTTCATCTGAAACTTTTTCTTCCATTGATTCAGGTGCCTCAGATTGATTTTCATCTTCAGATGTCTCTTGCTTTAATTCATCATTGGATGGTTCTTCTATAACCTCTTCATTCTTATCAGCTTCTGCCTCAACTGGTTCTTCTTTCTTAATCGTTTGAATAACTGGAGCTTCAGAGTCTGATTTAGGCATATAGCCTTTTGAAGACTCTAAGCCTCTAGAGCAAGAGTCAGCAATTATTTTTGTTATAAGTCTTATTGATCTAATTGCATCATCATTTCCAGGAATGACCATATCAATTCCGTCTGGATCAGAGTTAGTATCTACAAGTGCAATTACGGGTATTCCCATTTTTT
>Ga0213865_10000555_pt1 | contig 25332 bp, 23 predicted proteins | sample PICome_6_FD_160100 | JGI IMG/M metagenome (GOLD analysis project Ga0213865, IMG submission 160100) | Coastal seawater microbial communities near Pivers Island, North Carolina, United States - PICO282 | ecosystem: Environmental > Aquatic > Marine > Coastal | place: USA: North Carolina...
GAAACAATATTTAACTGTGAGTATCCTGCTAACATCAAAACACTTTGGAAACATCAAGGTGGGCGTGGACCTTATATGAGTGCTAAAATGACAATACCTAGTGAACGTGAAGGCGAAAGCGGAACACATGAATTAATTATTGATGATACAGCAGGCATTGTAAAAGCATATGAAGCAGTAACACAGTATTGCGGTTGGCAACCTATTGAAGCAGGTAAAACAATGGGCTTATCACCATATGGTAAACCTAATGACGGCATACCACAAATTTACACAGACGACGGTGACAATGAATGGGTATCTGCTAATAGAAATATAATCATTCCAACTTATCCTAATGGTGCAGTTGTAAATGAAAACAGATACGAAACTCTTAAAACAGAACAAAGTGCCTACGAAAATAGAGAAGATTTAACCAAATTACAAAGCCGTAGAGATATGGCGTATGCAATACAAAAAGAATCTCAAGAACGTGTATTAGAACTTATACTTAAAGCAGTTGAAATGACTGGTAATAAAAATGTTGTATTAAGTGGTGGATACGGTTTAAATTGTGTTGCTAATTATTATTTCTTAGAAACTTTAAACAAACATGACATTAAATTATATGTAGAACCTATATCAAGTGATGCAGGAACATGTATTGGTGCGGCAATGTTACATTACCATCACATGATGCAAGATGATACTCAACGTCCTTATGCAGATAGTTTGTATTTAGGTCCTGCGTATTGTCATTCAGAAGAAGAAATAAATGCAGTTGTAGAAAAATATGACGCAGAAATAAAAGATGCAGAAAATAAAGATGTAATAGAATTATTAACAAATAAAAACATTGTTGCTTTATTTCAAGGACGTAGTGAATCAGGACCACGTGCTTTAGGTAATAGAAGTTTATTGTTTGATCCATCTTATGAAGATGGTAAAGACCATGTTAACAAAGTAAAACGTAGAGAATACTTTAGACCATTTGCAGGAAGTATACTGCATGAACATGCAGACGAATGGTTTGATATGAAAGGTATGGAACAATCTCCGCATATGATGTATGCAATGGATTGTAAAGAAGGCGTTGCAGAAAAAATTCCAAGCATTATACATATTGATGGTACGTGTAGAATACAAACTGTTAAAGAAGAACAAAATCCTAATTATTACAATTTGATAAAAGATTTTTATGACAAAACAGGCTTGCCTATATTATTCAATACCAGCTTTAATTTAGGTGGCGAACCACTTGTAGAAACACTAGATGATGCAGTGAGAACATTGTACGATAGCGATATAGAATATCTATATTTGCCTGAATATAATAAATTAATTTGTGTGAGAAACTAATGACAATCAAAACAAAAATATTGGAGCATATCCAAGGTAACTTCTCCGATACATTTTCTTTACAACAAGAATATAGAAGCCATCCTGGTTACAGTAAACTTGAAATAAAAAACTTTTTGCCTTATGATCTTGTACAAGATATGGCTAAAGAACTTGACGACATACCTTTAAAAGATTGTAAAAAGTTTACAAGAAAAGGTAGTTGTATGTATGAATACAATAAAGTAGATAATACACCTATTCAAGATGCTGTTGTTAGTGCATTGCATGGTGCAACTTTTTTAAAGTGGCTTCAAGAAATTACAGATACTGTAGATTTAATACCAGACCCACACTTAGTAGGTGCAGGATATTGTAAAGCATTTACAGGAGATAGTTTAAAAGTTCATACTGATTTTAACTGGAATGAACAAATTAGATTACACAGACGTTTAAGTGTTATAATATATCTCAATCCTAAATGGCAAGAAAGTTGGGGCGGCAACTTAGATTTTTATGATACTGATAGAGAAACTGTTGTTAGTCGTGTTGTACCAGATGCAGGTAATTTAGTAGTATGGAGTTATAATAATCTTGCTTATCATGGATATCCTGAGCCAATGAAACTTCCTACAGGAATGAGTAGAAAAAACTTAAGATTGTTTTACTATGTAAGTAATGCAAAACACGATGATAAATTTCCTCCACATAGAAGTTTATATTGGTTTGACGATAAAGAAAAGGTTCCATACGATAAGCCATGGGAAAAATAAAATTACAAATTCCACAATTTGATTATAAGAATCTTACATGGGTGAAAGAAGATAATGTAACCATACTAGATCGTGCTGACGAATTCGAAAAACAAAATTTACAATATATTAAGGTAGGATACAACAATCTCAATAGTATGTACTATAGGGCATTTGAAGTATCTGAAGATATACACAATTTCTGTAAAACATTATTTCCTAGGTACAGCGTAGGAGTAATGAAACAACCTCCAGGTCAAACATTACCTAGTCACGAAGATACATTTTTTAAATTTGCTAAAACTAACGATATTGATCCTTATCAATGCTGTAGAGTCAATATTTTCTTAGAAGATTGGCAAAGTGGACATTATTTTGAAATAAATGAAAAAAGTGTCTTGCATTGGAAGCGTGGTGATGCTATAATAATACGTAGAGACCAAATGCATTTAAGTGGAAATATGGGTATGACCACAAAGTACACAATGCAAGTTACTGGAGTATATGATGAATTTACGTGGCGCTAAACCTGTTGTTGATAACTTTTTTAAAGACTACATTAGTAAAATAGATTGTAGTGCAGATCTATATAATGAAAAATTGCCACAAGTATTTACAGACAATTTTTATAATTGGATAAGCAGTAGTGAACTTAATACACTACTTGGCTTAGATTGTTTTCCTAGCAAACGTCTTGTGTGCGGCACAGCACAGGCATTTGACCACTTTTACCTAAAACATAAGGATAGACGCTTTAGATTCTATAAGGGCGAATTTATGTACCACAGTGCTTGTTTAAAGCATGGTTTTACGTGGGAATACATTGAGGACGCAAGACTGCATAATAATGATGCTGTAATTATAAGTGTACCATTTAGTGATGCAGGCACACAATTACCAATGGACAATTTGCTGTATAATTGTTATGGAATGGATATTCCTGTGCTATTAGATTTTGCATATTATCCTTGCACAAAAAATATTAATTTAGATTTAGAAAAATTTAGTGCAGTTGAAACAATTACGTTCAGTATAAGCAAAGCATTTTATGGTGCTGAATTTTTACGTGTAGGTATGCGTTTACAACGTGAAGATAAAGATGACGGTATTGATGTATTCAATTCTGTTGAAATGATTAACAGAGTACCGTTAAGTATAGCAAATAATCTTATACAAAACTTTAGCATTGATTACAATTGGCAAAAGTATGGTAAAATATACAGCGAAGTTTGTGCAGAACATAATTTAGAAGAAACTGATTGTATTATGTTTGGACAAGGCGGCGAAGAATATGCAGAAAACAATAGAGGTGGAAAGTACAATAGGGTAACTGTTTCAGACCTTATAGGACAAAAAATAAATGTTTAACAAATTACAAAACTGGCTACCTGTAACATTAGTAAACGAACTAGACAAAATATTTACAGGCGACAAAGTATCATGGATATATACACCTAGTACTGTAAATTATCAAGAAGTAAACAAAGTAGATGGTATTGAAGACAGTCATCAGTTTGTACATTTACTTTACGATCAAGGACAGCCTGTAAGTCATTTATGGGAAGCAGTAAGACCATTAATACATTTTTTTGAATATCATAAAAAACTTCAAGTGTTCGAACTTGGCAGAATAAAAGCAAATATGTTATTTCAAGATACAACAACATCAAACAGTTACAATACACCACATATTGACGTACATGATGATGAATGGACAAGTTTAGTTTATTATGTAAACAAAAGCGATGGTCCAACTGTAATGTTTGATAATAAATTAAACCAAATAGATCAAAGTATTTTTGAACAAGGTAATGCAGTATATTTTCCAAGTAATAAATTACATAGTAGCACTAACCCATTCAATAATTATAGAAGAATAGTAATAAACATAACAATGAAGACAAAGGAGATAAAATGACAGTAGTAAGTAGTCACAACGATTGGGATCCTTTAGAAGAAGTGTTTGTAGGAATTGCAGATCATGCACGTATTCCTACAGTTGATAAATCAACACACTCTTTTGGATTTGCAGATTGTAAGTATGAACATATTAAAGATTTAGAAGGTCCTAGCCCACAGTGGGTAGTTGACGAAGCAAACGAAGACTTAGATGGCTTTGCAAAAGTATTAACAGACTTAGGTGTAAAAGTAAGACGCCCAGAATCAATTGACCACAGTGTTGAATTTGGTTCGCCTGATTGGAAAACTACAGGATGGTATACATACTGTCCAAGAGACTTGTTATTACCTTTAGATAATTTAATTATTGATTGTCCTGGTGCAATGAGAGCAAGACAGTATGAAACAACAGCATATAGAGATTTCTTATATGAAGCAATGGAAGGCGGATCACAATGGATAAGTGCGCCACGTCCAAAACTACTAGATGACATTTATCAACTTGAAGACCTCAGTATTCCAACACTTGTAAACAAAGAAATTGTTTTTGATGCACCTAACGTAGTGCGTTTAGGTAATGACTTATTATATCAAGTAAGTAATTCAGGAACACTACTAGGCGGACAATGGCTAAAAACTATTCTTGAACCTTTAGGATATCGTATCCATTTGGCAGAAAAGTTTTATAGTTATTCCCACTTTGATAGTACGGTTATTCCGTTACGTCCAGGACTTGTATTATTTAATGGTGATAGAATTACACCTGATTGGTATCCACCTATTTTTGAATCATGGGATAAAATATTTTTTCCAGGAGATCAGGTACATGATATTGGTACTAATTTACCTAATAATGTTTCTCCTTGTAGTAAATATATTGGATTAAACTTTATGAGTGTAAACGAAAAACTTGTTATCTGTGATGAAAATCAACACGAATTACGCAAGGTACTTGACCAACACGGTATTGAAAGTATTGGATTGCCAATGCGTCAAGCACGTACACTATCAGGTGGATTTCATTGTGTAACACTTGACACAAAGCGTAAGGGAACACGAGAAGACTACTTTGCGTGATAACAATAGAGGACATTGGTTACCATTTTTAGAATGGATGATCACAACCAGTTGCGACTTGGCTTGCCCTGGTTGTGATCGATTTATCGATTATAATCATAACTGGACAGAAAGTTATGAAGATATTGATAAAAATATGTCCTTTTGGTCTAAACATCTAGACCCAGATAATTTTACACTAATAGGTGGCGAACCTTTATTACACCCTTACATATATAAAATAATTAAAAGCACACGCAAGTATTTTGATCATGCTTGTATAGAAATATACACTAACGGATTATTATTTCCAAAACGTCCTAAACTTATCGAATTACTTTTAGAATTAGGAAATGCAAAAGTCAGTTTAACTTATCATAATCAAGATCCAGAAGTACGTGCAAAGATAGACAGAAATATAAAAAAATATATATTTAAGCATTATGGCTTTTATCAAACTGGCAAAAATAAATGGCAATATAAAGATGTTACATTTGAAACAACTGATCCTACAGAAGGTGGTTGGTATGATTACAGACAAAACTTAAATGGCATCTTAAAACCTTGGAAGGATAATAATCCTGCTGAAAGTTATAGTAAATGCATGGCTAATGTTTATCCAATTATATATAAAAACAGATTATACAAGTGTCCTCCAATAAGTATGGTAGAAACACACTTAACAAAAAGTTTTCAATTAGGAGATGAGGACTGGGCACCTTATCTCGCATATAAAGGATTAGGCACAGATTTTTTAGAAGAAGAACTAGAAGAGTTTATAGATAATATACAAAAGCCACACGAAATATGTGGTATGTGTCCTGCTAATCCTGTTCTTAAAAAACAACCAGATGCAATAGTAAAACATAGGTTAGAAAAGATATGAGAATACCAACAGCATTTTTACAAGGCGGAGCTCGTACTTATGAAACTTTAGTTAACAAATACGAAGGTATATTAGGCTTTGCAGTTGACCAAGAAAACTATGCAGTGCAACCTAAGATGGTTTTATTTTTTGAATTTGTAGGTAATAATGCTTATATGTTACAGCAAATGCCTTTAATGATAGAACGTTTTAAAGACAGTGAATTATTCTTAATACTTGATGACAGTTACGAAGGATTAGCTGACAAACAATTTATGACAATGTTTAAAGAAGCACTACAAGGAAGTAATTGTATAAAACATTGGAGAATATTATCTAGCAATATGAAAATGCGTGGTATATGTAAAGAAGTATTTGGTAATTCTGATAACTTTCAATACTTCAACATACATTTACATCTTAATGAATACGATAATATTGATATACAAAACTATGATTGGAATATAAACAAGCAACTAAGAGCTAAAAAATTTATGTGCGTAAATAGGCAGGAAAGATATCATAGACTTCTGACTGTAGATCATTTAATAAAAAATGATGTTGCAAAGCATACGTTTTTAAGTTGTATGCTAGGCGAATATAAATCATTAATTACAGATTCAGAAAAAACATGGACTGAAAAAGATAAAGGCTTACGTAAATTTTTAGATCCTGACTTAGATAATATAAATTTGACAGATGAACAGAAACAAAGACTGCGTTGTTTGCCTTTAGAGTTAGATGTACACGAAAATCAACATCATGCTATAAAAGTAAATATGCCTAGTTTAGAAACATATTTTCAACAAAGTTATTTTAGTATTATTACAGAAGGGGATTTTACAAGAGGTGAACAAAGACAAATGTTCACAGAAAAGGTTTTAAAATGTTTCTTATATGGACATCCGTTTGTACTTATAGGCTTGCCTGGCACACTTAAACTGTTACAAAATTTAGGATTTATTACTTTTGGTTCAGTAATTAATGAAAGTTATGATAATGAGCTAAATGATGACAAACGTTTGGAAATGTGTTTAGCTGAGGTAGACAAATTAAATAAATTAAATATGAACGAACTAAGAAATGTTTATAATAACTTAGAACCTATACTGCATCATAATCATCAGACATATAAAGTTATAAACAGCATGCCGGCACCTAACAAATTAGCAAATGATCTAATTAGTTGGTATTCAAATGATTAATTATAAAATCTTTTGTAGGTAAGTTTAGTTGTTGTGCGTTTTCTTTGATTAGTTGCTTCTGATCTTTGGGTAAATTCTTTATATCTAAGAATGTAGGATATGTCAATACATTAATGTACCAATCTGCTTTGTAATTACGTACATATTTTGTAATATTTTGTATATCTTCATAGTTGTTCAAGTGCATTACTGTATTAAATTCTAATTTGTGCTTTTTCTTTACTACATAATCAACAAATTCACAAACTTTACTCCATTTTGTGCCACCTCTAACCTTTTCAGCTACTTGTCCTACACCATCTATACTTACAATGAACATTATGCTTTTAAAATTAGCCCAAATGCTTTCTAATTTTTCTGTAGGCATATACATAGCGTTTGTATTGTACACAACATCTACTTTTTTTGGGTCTTTAACTAATTTTAACAATTCTAAATGTCTATTTGTGCTTAACGGCTCACCTCCTAAGAATAAAACTTTAGTAACTGTATCAGGAACACTCTTAATTGTGTCTATAGTCATGTATTCATAGTTTGCTTTACCTGTTTCACGTAACTCTTTAGCTCTCCAACTAGTGCTGAACTCTGAATTACAACCATCACACGTTAAATTACACAAATTATCAATACCTATTTCTAAATATTCTAATCCTATGCTATCTGCTTTATATTTTTCGTTAAATTCTTGTCTTAAACTTTTATGTTGTATGCTTTCTTCATAATAACATTTTTCACAACCAGAAATATATTCTCCTGCTGAACTTAATGTACGTAATTCTTCATAAGCATCGCTATGTAAGACTTTATCTAGGTCACCGTCGCTTTGTCCTATAGAATGTTTAAATCTACAGCAAGGATATACTCTTCCGCCAGGACGTATATTTGTATGTTTCCAAAATGCACTACAAAAAGTTGACATAGTCTATTTTATACCTATCAAGTTGATTATATATTTCTTGCAACAATAATTTAAGCTCTTTATCAGCATAGTAAGGTTTAGTGTCTTCATTTCTATAAGGATCAAAAAAATCTATACAATTTGGGTAAACTTTTTCTACTTTGTTAGAGTTCACATCAACAAGTGTAGGTGTTTTTGTATCAACACAATGTTTTAAGGTTGTTCCTAAGCCTGTTACTACAAAATTACTCTTACTTATTGCATATTGTAATTCATCTTCATTATATTTACTGCTTTTTATACTTACTACGTTAATTTTTTCTCTAAGTTCTTTGTCTAGAAAATTAATTGTGTCGTGATCAATCAAATCTTTTGCTAAAAGCAAAAAACTAAATTTATTTTTGTTATTTTCTTCAAATAGTTGGTCTATATGTTTCATTTGTCTACAGAATCTAAAATAAATTCAATGCTTACTCTTTCATGCTCACTAACATTAGTAGTTTGATAGGATTCTATGTAACTAGGAAAGAAATACATATATCCTTCTTGCATTTGTATCAATTCTTCTGGACAATTATAGTGTGTTCTGTTAAAAGGATCGTAAGTTTTATCAAACCAATGTGTATCTATAGGTTTTCTAAAATTTATACTTGCATTTTCTGCAGGAGTGTTCAAAAAGTAGATACCAGTAGCAATACTTTTGATTCTATTTTTAGGAATAGTGTTTCCGCCTGGAGGAATAATTGTAATCCACATATCTGTTATAGCAATTTGCTTATTACTTTTAATTTTATATCTCTGCATCATTAAATTTGCATATGTTTGTATTTCAGGGCCCGAAGCAATGCGGTTAAAACTGTGTATGCTTTGTAATCCGTTAGGACTAGTCCAAACACTACTATGGTTAGATGTATTGTAATTAACATTACTCTTATACAAGTCGTGAACAACATGCATAAGTTGATCTTTTATCTCATTATGATCCTGTACTAAGATTTTATCTATGTTACATTCTATTATAGGGCTACTGTCAATGTGCATACTGTATTTACGAGATTCAGAGTACAGGATTTATAGGTCTGGCGTTCATAAATATTGTACAACGGAGAAGATTGTGAATTTACCAAAAAGTATATGTGTCGTAGGAGGCGGAACCGCTGGATTTGTTGCCGCACTAATTGTAAAAAAGGCGTACCCTAGCATAGACATACAAATTATTGAGTCTAGTAAGATAGGAACTATTGGTGTAGGCGAAGGCAGTACTGAACACTGGAAAGAATTTGTTGACTATATGGGATTTAATAAAGCAGAGATGCTTGTAAAAAGTGATGCCACCTTCAAAGCAGGTATAATGTTCAAAGATTGGGGTAAAAACGATTACCTACAAACAGTTGAAGGAGCATTTAATATACTTGCACATGACTATCCTGTACTATACGGAAAATTAATTGGAGAAGATAAAGATCCAAAGGATCTTGTAGAGCGAGAAAGCTGGACTGGAGACATATACTGGTCAAATGAAACAGAAGAAATACTTGCAGACTTCCCAGTAGCACAATTTCATTTCAATACTGTCAAACTGAATGAGTACTTGCATGAAAAAGCAACAGCATTAGGTATTAAGATTACAGATGATATTATAGAAAATGTTACAACAGATGATAACGGCATAAAAAGTATTAGCAGTAAAGAAAAAACTTATGAAGCAGACTTTTTTATCGACTGTACAGGGTTCAAACGTTTGTTATTAAATGAACTAGGAGCAGAATGGGAAAGTTATAGTAAATTTTTAAGAATGAAACGTGCTATAGTATTTCAAACACCAGACGAAGATGCATATCCTATGTGGACCTTAGCACAGGCAATGAAATATGGCTGGATGTTCAGAATACCTGTATGGGGAAGAAAAGGTAATGGCTATATTTTTGATAGCGATTATATAGATGCTGATCAAGCACAGCGTGAAGTTGAAGAAATGCTAGGTGAAGGTATAGATGTACGTAAAGAAATTAGTTTTGATCCAGGTGCAGTGAAAAATCCGTGGATTAAAAATTGTGTTGCAATAGGATTAAGTGCAAGTTTTGTAGAACCTTTGGAAGCAACAAGCATAGGTACTAGCATACAGCAAAGTTTCTTACTTACGGACAGAATCTTAAACTATAATGATGTTACAATACAAAAATATAACAAAGAAATTGGATTAGTACTTGACGACATAAGAAACTTTATTGCATTACATTATGTTACAGATAGAGACGATAGTGATTTTTGGAAAGACCAGAAAAATATACCACTGCCTCCAGGCCTAGAAGAAAATTTAAGTCAATGGAAAATGAGATTGCCAACTAACGGTGACTTCGATCAAGGAACAGATTACAAATTATTCCAAAAAATGCATTACATATTAGTTTTACATGGCTTAGGACTGTTTGACATAGAGCAAATTAAGAAGCAATATGAAATGTTGCCACAGGACCAAAAAAGATTAGCTCAGCAAGTAATAGATGACTTAGAATACAGTAGAAAGAATTATAAAACTCTACCACATAAAGAAGTAATACGTTTGGTAAGGTTACTTAATGGGTAGGTTATTTACTTTTGGTTGCAGTTTGACACAGTTCTTTTATCCTACCTGGGCCGATTTACTAATTTGGCACTACGGTGATAAATTTTCTAAGTCAGAGAATTGGGGCAAGAGCGGCGCAGGTAATCAATATATCTTTACACGTATATTTGAAGCAGATAGTATATACAATTTTACAAAAGATGATGTAATTATAGTGCAATGGACAAGTATGTTGCGAGATGATAGATGGATTGAAGGTACCGGCTGGCATAATGCAGGAAATTTATATCATGGACAACTAAAACATGAGCCTATGACATTAAATAATTTTGACTATACAGATCAATATCAATGGGCTGACCAAGTTTATTGTGTAATGAGAGATTGTGCAATGATAGCCAGCATTGATACGTTTTTAAAGTCAAAAGGTTGCAAATATATCAAATTTTCGTATGCAGATCACTATAACGATTTGTCAGATAAGGATAGCAATCTTGATTACAGCCAATCATTATCGCCAAAAAGTATAAATGGTATATTAAATCAATATAAAGAATATTTAAAAACAGATGCTCCAGCAATAATGGATTGGAACGGTTACAATCCTAAAGATCCTGAAAGTTATGTAAACGGCAGGCCAATGACATTAGCAAATATGGGAGATAAAATGGACGAAGCAAGAGCAGAAATGCATCCTTTACCATTTGAATACGCAAAATACTTAGAAGAAAATATTTTACCCCTGCTAGGTGAAAAAGAACTTAACAAAAAAGCAATTGAATTAGCAGAACATTATCAAACAAAACTAACAGAAAACTATTTGCCAGTCTTAAGTAAACTTGGCTGGATAGAACTTAACGCAGATAAGATAGGATGGTCAGATGACTAGCAACCCACCAGTAATTGGACTAGATAGAGACGGCACAATTAATAAAGATATTGGAACGTATGTAAAAAACCCACAACAATTTGAACCTATACCCGGAAGTTTAGAAGCAATTAAAATGATTAGAGACAAAGGATATGATGTTGTAATATTAACCAATCAAGCAGGCATAATGAAGAAGGAAATGATGCCTGAGGATGTTGATATTGTACACAATTATATGTTAAAATTGCTAGGCCAAATAGGTTGCAATAGTATTAACGGATTATATTACAGTACTACTAATTTGAAAGATGATATTTACGCAAAGCCAAATATCGGAATGTTTCGCAGAGCAGAAAAGGAAATTGGAGTAGATTGGAAGAACGGATTATACATAGGAGACAAAATATCAGACCTTAAGGCGGCTGTAAAGGCGAAAGCAAAGCCTGTTTTAGTGAAAACTGGGTACGGTAACGAAACTCTTGAGAAACTTAACACTTTTGCTAACAAAGATCTGAAAAAACAAACAGAAGTGTACGAAAACCTATTAGAATTCGCAGAGAGCTTAACTGCCCTTACTGGATAAATACAGTAAGGAGCTCCATATGAACAAGACAGTATCAAATTTATTCAGCAAGGGTGTAAATGAATCAATACACTTAGCAAATAGAAGCAATTTCTCCTATAGAGGTAATTGGCTAGGCGTACATTCAAACACTGTAATGGATCAATTCCATGTTGGGCAAATAAGCAGTGCAATTTACCAAATCACAGTAGAGTTTGATAGCAATGAAAAGGAAATCTTACAATTATCAGTAGTTGCAAGACCAGACAGAGCAAGTTTTAATGTGTATGGACGTTCTTCGCTCTCAAACGATTTAATAAACATCAGTGTAGTAGTAGATGAGACAATATGCAAAGTGATTGTGAATCCAGCGGCAAGCATTTATGCAGGGGCGAAGTTAATCTACCATGCTACGTATGCAGAAACTATACATCAGTTAGTTGCGCCAAGCGCCGTTGCTGATACCAGTACTGATACAGGAAGCATAAATACATTTGATGAGACTGGTGGTTCATTTGATAATACAGCAGTAACATTTGATAGGACATAAGAAATGGCAAAAAGCATAATCAATATAGGTACAGCCGCAAACGATGGAACCGGTGATAACATCAGAGCAGGCGCTACCAAAATAAACGCAAATACAAACGAAATATACGATTCGCTAGGTGATGGATCAAACTTAAAAGATATAGTTAACTCAAGTTTAGAGCTTGACGTTCCTCCCGTAGCAGACAAAATTAACAAAATTAGTTTCCTTTGTTCCAGCACAGCAGAAAAAAACGCAATTAACCCTGCTGACTACCATGGAGCAATATTACACGTACACCAAGAAGGTAACGTTGTAGTTGCACACAGCAACCAATGGAGACAACTACTTTTAGATACAAGCGGTGGAGCAATTCCAAACTATACAGATCCGCTATCAGCAGTAGCATACAACGGTGGCATTGACTCTTTAACAGATGTAGATACAACTTCAGTAACGCCATTCACTGGAGCAGTTCTAAAATGGGATGGAGCAAAATGGGCACCAGGTACTGATGTAACAACAGGTGGAAGTGGAACAGACGCTGATACACTTGACGGACAAGATGGTTCATACTATTTAAACTGGAACAACTTTAGTAACAAGCCAACTATACCAACTGCACTTACAGATTTAAGTATTGTAGACGGAAGTGCTGATCAAGTTTTGAAAACAGATGGTAACGGTAATTTTAGTTTTACTACTGTTAGTGCAGGCGGCACACAAAATTTATTTGAAACAGTAAACGGTGACAACGGTACTACAACTGCTAATAGTGCAACTGATGCATTAACTATTGCAGGTGGTACAAATATTTCAACAACTGTTGTTGGTGACACAGTAACAATTAACTATGCAGGTGACGCACTATCAGGTGAAGCAAACCAAAATGCATTTAGTTTTGTACAAGGTGACAGCGGTATTGCAGAAGCTGATACTACAACAGATACGCTTACAGTTCAAGGTGGTACAGACATAACAACATCTGTTACTGGAGACACAATTACTATTGCATATTCCGGAACAGCACCTACACTTGCAAGTCTAAGTGACACAACTATTAGTTCACCAAATGCAGGTGCAATGGCACACTTTGATGGTTCATCAAATTTAATTGATAACAATAATATTAACATTGACCAAGTAGCGTTTCCTGCTATAACTAGATTAACAGTTACAGCGGCAGGCTCTTCAGGTTACTTATTTGATCAATATGGTTCAAGTCAAGACCCAAGCATTTATGCAATAAGTGGAACTACTATTGCTTTTGATTTAAATGATTCCTCATTAGGAAACCATCCATTCCAAATTGAGACGAGTGGTGGACTTGCTTATAATGAAGGACTTGTACACGTTGACTCAAGTGGTAATATAAGTACAGGAAGTTCAGCACAAGGTAAGACAGATGGTACACTTTACTGGAAGATACCAGCAAGCACTTACGGCACTTATGCTTATCAATGTACTGTACACAGTTCAATGAGAGGTAATATTGTTGTTAAAGACATAAGCAGTATTTAAGGATAGACAATGGTCGCAGTAGTTAATTCAAAAAAGTTTAAGTCAGAACAAGGTTTTGAAAGTCCTAAGTTTTCCGTTGACACCAACGGTAAATTGGTTGGAGAAATTCTTGACATTAAACAAATCCTACTGAATGGTGTTCCTTTTGTTGGAACAGTTGACGACGGAGAAGAAGAAGGCGGCGGTGGCGGCGAAACTACTAATCCTTTTGAAAATATTGCAGACCTATCTGTAAACACAACCTTTAATGTTACACAAAGTAGTGTATCAAATTTAAGAGTTGCTAACGGTATAGTTACTGTAGCAAGTACAAATACTGGATCTATAGATAATATGGATATCGGCCAGACTACACCAGGACAAGCAAAGTTTTATGAACTTGATATTGTCCCGGCAGGCGATAGTACTGCGGCAGTATTAAATGCAGACGGTGCAACAGTAAATGGTTCACTTACTTTTAATAGTGTACCAACATCTGCTCAAGCACCAACAATTAACAACCACGTAACTACAAAAGGTTACGTTGATAGTCAGGCTATAGCTTTATCAATAGCACTTGGAGTATAAAAAAGAATGGCAAAGAAAAAGATAGAAAATTATGTGTTTAGACCAGGATTGGGTTTAGATGACAATGCATATCCAAATGCTTGGAGTTTAATCAACCAAAACTACAATTTTATAAAAAAGGAAGTTGCGGCATGGATACAAGCTCAAGTAAATAACGGCAACACAGATTTTTTATTCAATAGAGCAAAATGTATTAGAGACTTAGGATACATTACAGACGCTACACAATACGATATGGCGTTTGGCACAAACTATAATGCAGTGTTCCAAGGAACAATGGAGCAGTATTCTATTGATATCAGCAACACTGTTGTCAATACTCTAGTAAATGCTAAAGCAAGATTCGCAGATCTTAGTGGCGTCAAAGCTGATGCAACAGCAGTAGCAAGATTAAATGCGGCATGGGACGAAGTAATCGACATAGCACAGAATGGTTATTTAAGTGCTGACACAGTTACTTGGGCAGAACCAAGTAGTGTTAATGCAGATAACGCCGCGGCAAAAGATCAATTAAATGCTAACCTAAATTTTATTGTTAATGATGTAAGTGCTTATGTAAATGTAAATTATCCTACACTAGGTTACGATCAAGATTTATTTGAAAACGATATCAAAATTTTAACAATGGCGGCTACATACGACATACTGTATGGCGGTAACGCGGCAAGTTGGGACGCGGCAAAAGGTATGGTAACATATAGTGAAATTGGTAAAGAAGAATACCAAACAGCTATGCTTGCGGCAGTTGCACATTTCAAAACAATTGGTTTAGCAGTTATTCAAGGAACAACAGTTACAGCACAAACAGGTAACAACGTTTCTCAAAACACTTCAGGTGGAGCGGCAATAGGTGATATAAACAATATTAATTGGAATGCTTTAATTGATTACACAACAAATGAAATTACTACAGCAGGTTCAATTGATTTAGTTACAAGAACAGCACCTAGTATTGGTTGGGTAAGTGCAAGTTTAACAACTGCTTACAATGCTATTGACTCAAACCAAACTACTATAATTGCAGATGTTACTCCAGAAGCGGCTTATTCTTACAACCAAGAAAAGTGTGAACGTGATACAGGATTTAATTTAACAGCATGGTTACATGACTTACGCTATAATGGTAATGAAGAAACATACAGAATTGCAAGCACATACTGGGAAGGTAGCGTAGCTCAAGTTGATGGCGACAGACTTCCAGAAATACGTGCAAAAGAATTTACAAGAGATTTAATCAACAATAATATTTTAACAAATACTGCACAAAGCACACCTTATCAAACAGAAATAGCTCAAGTTGTTGACACAAGTAAAACAGCTGAGGGTGCAGGTGCTACAAGAATTAGCACACTATCAGGAATAGTTATTAGTACAATCCAAACAGGACTAAGTGCATTACCTACATTAGAAAATAAAGGATTAGGTCATGTAAGATTTGAAGGCAATTATGATCTAAGTGATATACTTTTAATTACAAACAGTACACGTAATGAAATAGTTTATAATTTTAGTGATCCGGCTAGAGGCGGTACTCTTGCACTTAAGACAGATGATATTCCAAGAGACAGTAGTGGTTATACATTAAAATATGACTTTACATCTGCTAACAGAGACGCAGATGACGACTTTAAAAAATATTTACAAATGACCGATGGTGTTGTTACACTTAACTTCAAATTTAACACTTCAGCACATGAAGAAACAGATGATGTACAAATTTATGTAGAAACACCAGAGATAAGAACTAGACCATATGACTTTGGTACAGACGCTATCGAACGTATGCGTATGGCTCCACCATTAAGTATGCTTGACGCTGACTTTGAGTATGGACTACAGCCTACGAAGTGGTCAGCAATAGGAACACAAAGAGGTTATCCTTCAATATATGAGATACCAGGTACAGATACAGAAGTTGCAACAGTGGCGACAGATGCTTCATCAGGTACACAAGGAATTGGTGCTTCATTAATTACTGTAACAACTCAAGGCTCACATGGATTTATTCCTGGCACGCCAATTACAATTAAAGCATTAGAAGATAGTGTTACTGGTGCAAGTAGAGCTGAAGGTAGTTTTGTAATTACAACTGTTCCTACTAACAATACATTTACATATTACGCTAAAGCAAAAGTTGGTACAGTTGATGGACAAATATTGTCAACTACATACACACAATTACGTAAAGGTGATTTTTACACAGGTGCGGCAGTTGGACTACCAGATGTTACTGTTGTAAGTAACGGTACTGCTGGTAACATGACATTATCATTAGCGGCACAAACAGGTGAAAACAGATTAGCATTTACAGGAGATGTTCCAGAAGTTGGTGCTCCGGTTGTTTACACAGATATTCCAACAGGTGCACAGATTACTGGTGTATCGAGTACACCTACTGGTAACGCATTAGTGCCAGTGACTACTGCTAATATTGGCATAGGTGACACAACTTTTGACGTTGCAGACACAACAGGAATTGTTGTTGGACTAGCGGCAGATAATGGTACAGGCGATGGTATTTTCGTAACAGATGTTACAGGACAAACAGTTACAATGAGTGGCGAGTTTACAGCGGCACTTACACAAAGTCAGCAAACATACACAGCAGTAAGCGGTACAACTACATCTGCGGCAGGTATTAATGCTGAATTTACGGTTAGTAAAGCATCAACAACTTATTCAGTAGACACTATATCACAAGCAGGTAGTGGATACGCTGTAGGTGATCAAATACTTGTAGCAGGTAATTTAGTAGGAGGTACTACTACAGCAAATGATGCAACTATTACAGTTTCAACAGTAGATGGTAGCGGCGGTATTACAGGAGTAACTATTGCAGGTACTGCTCTAGATGGTGCTATAACATATAATAATCCTACAACTACATATCAAAACGACGGTGGTAGCACACTTCCGCAAATAGATATTACATATTCAGATGGTGCATATGATGGCGTAACTTTAACAAGTCCAAATAACAGTACAGGATACAAAGTTGGCGATAGAATTAGAATTTTAGGTAGCCAAGTATTGCCAGGTACAGGACAAGACGGTAATCAAAGTGCAGGCGGAAACGACTTTATATTTAAAGTAACAAGTGTAGACGGCACAGGAAATATTACAGGTACAAGTGTTGATACAGCTGACTGGTCAATTGGTGTACCGCCAGCAGATGACAGAACATACAACTTTAACAGCAGTGAATTAAGTTACACTGGTGGTTCAGGTTCAGGCTTTGAATTTAGTGTTACTGCATCAAGCGGTAACTACTCTGTCAACATAGCGGCGGCTGGTACAGGTTATACAACAGCAGACACAATCACTTGTTCAGGTGCTGATATGGGCGGTACTGCTCCGACAAACAACTTAGTTTTAAGAATTAACGATGTAGGCGCAAGTGGTGAAGTAATAGGATTTAGATTAGAAGGTCCTGACGTATCTTCAACTGCTACAGCGGCTGACAGTGGTTCGTTTGTAGGTAAGAGCGGTAGTGACTTAGTAGGTTCTGGTGCTACATTTAACATACAAAATGATGGCGCGGCATACACAGTAGCGGCGATTGCAACTGCTGGTACAGATTATCACTTAGGACAAGAATTTTTAATTGAAGGAAGCCAATTAGGAGGATCTACTCCAGCAAATGATTTAACACTAACTGTAACTACAGTTGGCAACTTAGGTGAAGTACAAGCAGTAAGTGTGTCAGGTACACCAAGCACATTAGCAAGTGTGTTTACTGGCATAGCAGGTACAAACGTTGCAAATAATGGTGCAGGTGCATCATTGAATGTAACAAGAAGCGGATCAAGTTATTCAACTGTAACTATAGACACAGGCGGAACAAATTATAGAGTAGGTAACAAAATTACTATACTAGGTACTGCATTAGGTGGAGCAACACCAGCAAATGATGCTGTTGTTACTGTAACAGGTGCAAGCACAGGTGCAATTACTACTGCAACTGTAACTGGTACAAGTATTGCAGGTGATAGTTTATCACTGGTTAACTCCGTTACTATGTCTGAATTTACAACTGCTCCTATTACAGCAGGAGAAATAGTTCCTTTTGAAGCGTTAGCAACATTAGAAGCAACTTTCCCTAACCCACACGGAATTGTACCAGGTGCAACATTTATTACAACAGTAAGTTCAGATGATGGAGATGTAGGCGGTTCAAACAATCATGCTTTAGCATCAGGTGCGTTTATTGCTACGCAAGTTCCTACAAAAAATACATTAAGATTTCCAGCAAGAGCTCCAGGAGCAATTACTACAACAGGTAACGATAGTATACTTGCAAACATTTACTTACGTCCAGATTCATTCTTTATACATAGACCATACGATGGCGGTGTTCAGTTAGGAACAGGCGGTCCACAACACGGATCACAAGCAATACGTCAAAGTAAAAAGTATATTAGATATCAGTCAGGTAAAGGTATCATGTATACAACGGGTGCGTTATTTGCTCCAAGTTATGATATAGCAAGTGCAACTTCAAATGGTACTGAAGTAGGTAGTACAATTACTGTTACTTGTGATGACAATGATCACGGTATGCAAGTTGGCGGTAAAGTAAGATTAATTGGTGTTGAAACAGAAGGCTACAACGGTAACTATACTGTTACACAGGTAGTAAATGAAAGAACATTCCAAGTATTAGGTACTAGACGTTTAGGAAGTATTACTGCAACATTAGGTTTTGCGGCACAGGTTGCTGTAACAGGATGGCATGGTGCAACTGTACGTTCGGGTATCTTTGATGACCAAAACGGAATTTATTGGGAGTACGATGGCTCTAATATTACAGTAGCACAGCGTACAAGTACAAAACAGATTGCAGGTACTATTGCAGTAAGCCCAGACAGTAATTTAGTTACTGGTAATGGTACAAAGTTTAGAGATCAATTAAAAGCAGGTGATAGAATTGTTATAAGAGGAATGACACACGTTGTTTCACATGTAACATCACAAACATCTATGTCAGTCACACCAGACTATAGAGGTGTAAATGAAGTTTATGCCGCAAAAGTATGTTTGGTTACAGACAAAAAAGTTAAACAAGATGAATTCAACTTAGATAGATTAGACGGTACAGGACCAAGTGGATATAACATTGATATTGCATACATGCAGATGATTGGTATACAGTACAGTTGGTATGGTGCTGGTTTTATTGATTGGATGCTACGTGGTAGTGACGGTAACTTTGTGTTTGCACATAGAATGCGTAACTCAAACGTTAACACAGAAGCATTTATGAGATCAGGTAACTTGCCTGTACGTTATGAAGTAACTAACGAAGGACCAGGTGCAAAACTTTCTGCAAACATGTCAGATAATACTGCGTTTGTTCCATTAGATGATGCACGTTTCTTTCCAACAAGCGGAACAGTTTATATTGACAACGAGCTAATAGCATTTAGTAGTGTTGATTATGCAAATAATAGACTAACAGGATTAACAAGAGCAGTAAGTATGTTTAACTTCCAAGCTGGTGCTCAAAGACAGTACACAGCAGGTCCTGCAACAACACATGATGTAAAAACAGGTGTAGTACTTGTAAGTAATACTATAACACCACTTATATCACACTGGGGTTCAGCGTTTATTACAGATGGTAATTTTGATGAAGATAGAGGTTACATTTTCTCTTACACAGAAACAGGACTTAATATTAGTACAACAAGACAAACAGCATTCTTGCTACGTCTAGCACCTAGTGTTAGTAATGCTATTGTTGGAGACTTAGGTGATAGAGAACTACTAAACAGAGCTCAGTTGCTTATGCAGTCTATGGAGATTACATCAGACGGTGAAGATGGCAGTGCAAATAAAATTTTAGGTGGTATAGTTGTTGAAGGTATTCTAAATCCACAAAACTATCCATTGAATCCAGCAGACGTTGGTTGGCAGGGATTGTCAGGACTAGCACAAGGTGGACAGCCTAGTTTTGCTCAAGTTGCTTCAGGTGGTTCTGTTGTATGGAACAGTGGTGACACAAGTACAACTGCTACAGCAACAATTATTCCAAGAACACAAGTAAACGCACAGATGAACACATTCCAGGCTAATAGACGTAGAAACTATGCGTACTTCTATCCTAGCTTCTTAGATAAAAACTTAGAAGTTGGTAGTGAAGTTGACGATTCAAAATTCTCAAGCGGAACTACAATTACACAGATTACAAACTACAACAGTTATGTATTTGTAAGATTTAGTTCTACTTCTACAAGTAACTTAGCAGATAACCAAAACGTAACATTTGCTTTTGGTGGCGACAGTGAAAACAGAAACTTTGCATTGTTTACACAAGCAAGTTGGGAAGCGGCAGGAGCAAAAGCAGGTACAGAGCTAGATACTCCACCAACTGACCAAGGCGATATTTCATTCCCTTCAGGTACATATGTATCAGCAGTTGAAGGACCACTAACATTTGGTGATCCAGATGTTCCAGGCGAATTTGTAATTTACTATAAAGTATCATTCAATAATGCGGCAACAGGTACTGTACAACCAGGAGATGCTTTTAACTTTATCTTTAGACAACCTCCGTATGCACAGCCAGGTGAAACAGTATTTTCATTTATTGCTACACCGGGTGAACGTTCAAATCTAGATTTGGCAACATTGAAAGAACTTACAAATACTACACTAGGTGGTAGAGGTACTTTCCCTAATGGACCAGATGTCCTAGCAGTAAACGTTTATAAAACGTCAGGTGCGGCAGTTAACGCTAATATTATTATTAAGTGGGGTGAAGCTCAGGCATAAGGTTGTGTTTAATGTCTTCTCTTTACAAATCTATTCAAAGACTCAGAAATACTTGGTATAAGACTACTGTTTATAAAGAAAGATATGCACAGTATGGTCATACTTGGTCTAAGTATCACCAATTATATCTTGACGACAAAACATATAAATATGTTAAGTCATTGATTTTAAAAGAAAAAATACTAGAAAAATCTATAAAAGAAAACCAAGATCATTTACAATTACAAGTAAACGATTTTTTAAATACTAATCCTCAGATGTTTGATTTTGGGGGTCTTGTTTGGGCAATGTTTGACTATCTTCAACAGTTTGACCATCTTCAACAGTCTGACTATCACCTCTAACAATTCTATAATTGTCTTCTACACTGTCAGCAGTGCTTACTTCTGTAACACTACTACCTGCTTCCATTGCGATTAATTGATGTGGCTGTAATGGAGGATTATGCCATGTATCGCCTTCTTTTAGTTCTTTCTCATGAAGTGTAGCATCTTTTGTATCAATCCATTTAAGTAAAAAACGTCCGTTATTTACAAACCATGTTTCGTCTTTTTCTTTGTGAAAGTGTAGGCTAAATTTACTTCCTACTTTTTCAAAAACCATTATTTTGCCACAGTACTTGTCGTTAGTTGCCCAAATTAATTCAAAGCCCCAACCTTTATCGATTTTACCTTTTAATTGTGTCATTGTTCTTTCCTAAAAAATAATGAGATACTAAATCTCCATTTGTTAACTATTGGTGCTCTAATACTATGTGGTATTTCACCATCAAACCAAATAGCTCTATTAGGTTTAGGTGTACAAGCAAATTCAATTTCTTTTCCGTTTTCTTTGTCAAAAAATAGGGTCTCTCCTCCCCATTCTTGATTCCATGTTTCGTTAAGATATAATAAAAATACATTTGTATCTTTATGTGTATGACTGTAATGCACACTGCCTATATTGTCACAATTAACTATTGCAAAGTCAAAAAGTGTCGGCTTTATAAATTTTTTATATCTGTCATGTGTTAAGTGTTGTAGTATTTTAAGTTCGTTTAATGCTTCTAAATCTAGTCTACTATGTAGATAAACTTCATCAGTAGTACGTCTATCACGCCATCCAAATTTAAATGGTGTCTGCTCCATGACAGCAACCTGAGCATGTTCAAAACTATTGAAATCTAATACATTATCAAACACTTGTATCATTTAAATATTCCTCTACTGACCAAAACTTAGGTAATTCTATATGCTCTTTTATTTTTGTCATATCAGCTTCTGTAAACACTTGGTATTGTGGACGTAGTGTTATTGGCATAGGTTCGTGTATAACTCTTGCGTTATATTTTTTAGCAACAACTTGTGCAGTATCTTCAAGATTAACTGCTTTACCTGTACCACAATTAAATATTCCACTTACATCTTTTTCCATCATTGCTTCGTGTATTTTACAAACATCATATACACAAATTAAATCTCTATTGAAACAATCACTATCTTCAAACACTATAATACATCCATTACGTGTTGCTTGATCCTGCCATTTACTAATCATACTCATTTGATGTTGTTTATGTCCTTCACCCGGACCATATACATTTGTGTATCTAAATCCTTGAATTATTGTTTGAAAATTTTCTACTCCAACATCTCTAATACTTTTATCAATTAAATATTTGCTCCAAGCATAAGGTGTTTGAGGCAGGCATTTTGAGTCTTCTCTAAAGCCGTCCATACCAGGACCATAAACTGCACTACTACTTGCATATTGTAAATTTACACCATATTGATCGCAAACTTGTATTAATCTACTTGTAAATTCAAAATTTTGTGCCCAAACTTTGTCTACATCTTTTTCTGTTGTATCACTTATAGCACCTAGATGAATTACCCAATCATATCTAGTTACATCAGGTATTATATTAGGTACCCAATCAAAACCGTCAACTTTATGTCCTTTACCTAAAAAATAATGGACTATATTTTGTCCTATAAATCCTCTATGACCCGTTACTAGTATCTTCATTTATTCTTCCAATTGTATAACTTGAACTGTAGCCTTCTACAGTAGGAAACAGTCTTACTTCTGCTAAGTCATGTCCTACAACTTCTTCTACAGTATAATCACCGCCTTTTACTATGTACTTAGGCTTGATTTGTTTTATTATATTATACGGTGTTTCTTCATCAAATACAACCACTTTTTTGATAAAAGGCAAAGAAAACAGTGTTTCATATCTTGTTTTCTCATCATTGTATGGTCTAGTTGCACCTTTTAATTTTTTTACACTTTTATCACTGTTCAGTCCTACAACAAGTTCATGTCCTAAAGATGATGCATACTTTAATAGCTCAATATGTCCTTTGTGTATTATATCAAAACAGCCATTTGTAAACACTATTGTATGTTCAACATCTTGTTTTGTTAAAATGTAAGTACCACTATGCTTTACACTTTCAGTTGATCCTTTGACAGCAACTTTTAAGCAAGTTTCATAATCATAACCTTGTGTTAGTGCATATACAAAGCCTGCTAGGAAACAATCTCCTGCACCTGTAACATCTGAAACTTCAACATTATCTACTTCTACTTCATAGTTTTTACCATCAATATTAGCAATTACTTCTTCGCCTGCATTAGTAGTAATAATGTTACCTTGCCATTCATCAAAACCTAAATCATGAAATTCATTGTAGTTAGGTTTCACTAGCCAAGCGTTCTCATAGAACCAAGCATTTTCTTTTGGATCAACAATTACTTTGCAATTATACTTGTTAATATGTTTAATAATGTCTTTTGCTTCATCTAATACGCCTTTGTTATAATCACTTAACACAACATAATCATATTGAGAAAAATCTGTTTGTTGGACTTGTTTTAGTACATCCATTCCATTTGCTGGCTTGTCGTCGTCTATACGTGTAATGTAATGTCCATCACACATTATTCTTGTTTTGACACTAACTTGTCCTTCAGTTTCGAACATAGTTACATCTACACCTAAACTTTTTAGATTTTCATAAACAAGTCCTGCACCGCCTTTTGTTTCTTTTTCTTCTATATAAGTTATTACAGGAACAGGTGCTTCTGGACTTATCCGACTTGAAGTGCCGTAAATATATTTGTCGATGATGACATCACCGATTACTAAAACTTTATTCATCTTTTTCTAATATCTGTATTAAGTCAAAAACTGTTTGTAATTTTGTAATATTTTGTTTACTTTGTAGAGTATTACGTAAACCTAAGTGTAAAGGCTTTGGCCACTTACCAAAACTTACCCAAGCGTATCCATCATGCTCATCATTAAGTGTTGGAATGAATTCTTTCTTTACTACGCAAAGGTATGTGTGAAAATTGAATCTTTCATCATTAGAAACAAAAGTTTCTAAAGGTATTGATTTGATAATTTCTGGATCAAAACCAAGTTCTTCGTTTATTTCACGTTGAAGTGTCTTCCAAGGTGTCTCAGCTGTTTTACCCTTGCCACCTACAAGGCCCCAAACGTTATTTTGTTTTGTTTTTGTTCTGTGGAGCATCAAGAAACGTTTTGTTTCTAATGAATATAATAGGGCTCCACTGCATGATATATCCGGCATGCAAGTACTTATTTTACAGTACTATACGCCAGCTTCCGTTTTGGTATTCGCCTTCGAAGCTCAATACCCATTCAGCATCTACATATTTGTACTGTACACCTGTGTTTAAATTAGTTGTATATACAATATTGTCTGTAGCATTTGCACTAGCATCAAATATGATTTCCCATGCAGTACCTGTCCATTCAATAATATCATTAGCACCAGCTATAAAATCAGTGCCGTTTGCGTTTTTCCAAGCATTTGGACCTATTGATAAACCTAAGTTTGTTTGATTTTGGTTACCTATATCATCAAGTATTAATAGACGTATACCCACTGCTTTATCTTGTGTAGGATTAAATTTTTGTGGATCAATAATAAAATCTA
>Ga0213865_10000556_pt1 | contig 25307 bp, 11 predicted proteins | sample PICome_6_FD_160100 | JGI IMG/M metagenome (GOLD analysis project Ga0213865, IMG submission 160100) | Coastal seawater microbial communities near Pivers Island, North Carolina, United States - PICO282 | ecosystem: Environmental > Aquatic > Marine > Coastal | place: USA: North Carolina...
TTATTACTCTGCTCCCGAACTGCGCGCTAAGTTCTTGGAGATGAGGGAAGAGTGTGACGAGCTGATGAACAAGTACCAGACGTTGCGTGAGCGCATCAAGTACGAGCACCGGCTAGAGCCACTCATCGATATGGTTCGCATGCGCACCAAGCGTGGCACGGAGGAGGAGGTGTACAACAAACTCAACAGGATATACAACGGGTTATGAAGTGTCCGGAGTGCCGTAAGAACATGATGTGGACGGGCGACCACGACTCCGATGAGGATGACCGCCCGGGACTCATGATTTCATGGCGCTGCGTCAACGAGGAGTGCGAGGTCCGCGCCGTCGATGTGCATTGGTCACTCGGGTCTAGCTGACTTCGGTACTCCAATCAGGTTGTAAAGCTCTGGCTCGATAGGTTCTCCCTGAGTGATGTTGATGAGGGAAAGTCCGGGGTCAAAGTTGGTACCTAATGCCAGCTCACCCACCTCTTTTATCGCTGGAGCAACCTCTCCTTTGGTGGCCACCTTCTTCACGTCCCGCATCACTTTTCCGAGCGGGTTGATAGCTACGTCAGTGGGATACTTGTTGCCCACGAACAGGTTGTAGAACTCTTCTATCGCAGCTCCAAATATTGGGATAGCAAAAAAGTTCTTGACGGGCGATGCCAGCGTATCGTAGAATGCCCTCTCTTTTTCTTCGTCGTTGCCAAACAGGAGCACGAAAATATTCGATGCCAGCGTGAACAGCACCGACGACATTACCGCATTGAAGATGAAGCCACGAGAATCTTCGGCCTTCACCTTCTCTCCCTTACGTATCGACTTGTTGATATTGTTCGCGTGGCGAAGGGTGTTGTTGAGGTATAGAATCTGCGAGCTGGTAAACGCCATGAACGCACGGGTCAATCCGTTCTGACGGATTTGAAGAGGGGTACGCTCGCCGGGTCGGCGCGACTGCTGCGTCTCGTTGTACTCGTTGAACTTATCGATGGCTTCCTCCTGCGACATGCCCCGCATCCTGTTGCGGTTGTATGCAGGCAGGTATCCGAGCACACCCAAGATGTCTCCAAACGCAGTAGCTGAGCCGCTGGCTTTACGCAACGTAGCTCCGGCCCTTCTGTATAGGGTGTAGTCCTTCGCGCTCACCTTGCGCGGACGACCCGAGACACCGGCTGTCAGTCCGTATACGTCACCACTGAAGTTGGATTCCAGACGTGCGCGGAACGTAGCGGAGTCCTTGGCAATGGATGCGATAGGCCCCTTGTACTTCCCGAGGCTAACTCCCTCAAGCAAAATCTGTGGCAAAAGGACAGTATAGTCGAAGGCGAACATGATGAGGTCCTTCACCGGGTTGGGCTTCTCCCCGAACCGGTACTGTTGGAACCCAGCGAAAAGCGACGTTGCCTGCTTGGGGATTTGCATCAGCTTGAAAGCCAATGACGCACCCGTGTACTTGGAAATGAGGGTGTCTATGCCTTTGAACGACATATCCGACATGAACATATCGGGTGTCACGCCATGGGCGATGAGCATATTCAGCATCGAGTCGGCGCTGAGCCTTCCCGATAGGGCTACGGTATAGTCGCTACTTAGGATAGCGTTCATCTCCTGCACCCCCTCGGCGTAAGCTTTGAACCGCTCCATGGTATTAAAGTGGTTTCCGAGTTCGCCGTGGAACCCAAGGTCTTGGGTCATCAGGATTTCTCCCTTCTGGTCGGTACGTTCCTTGAGCGCATCAGCTACCTGTGCGTTGGGACCAAAGAAGGTTGAGCTCAGCGTCTCTTCCTTGCTCTTGACGGACAGGTCTCCCTTCACCTGCGTGCGTGTCGGGAAGTAGTTCTCGATGTAACCAAGGTTGATATCGTTGACCTTGCTGTACACATCGTTGATGCCCTCGTAGTAATCGTTGGCGAGGTAGTCTACCGTCTTATCAACGAACTCGAGGAGCCTGTCGTCTACGGTATCTACAATCTCGTTCATCACCTCGTCCGTGAATCCCATGGCTTCGAGCTTGGCTCGCTGCACGGGGTTTTTACTGAGCGCATAGATGCGCATCATCTCATCGGTAGATAGCTTGCGCCGCCCCGTAGCTTTCGTGTTCACCACCAAGCCATCGGGGTTGCTGGTGAAGATGAGGTCGGTGATATCCTTGTAGTTCTTTATGCCCTCGATGGTAGAGGCCATCTCATCGAGCTTGTCTTTCGTTTCGAAGACGCCCTTCAGGTGCCGCTCCTCCATTTTGCCGAGCCTCTTGTACAGGTTCTCACGGAAGTACTCTCCCATGATTCCCGTCAGGGCTCCGACGTGCGTGATGTGAGAGCCGCTCTTAGCCATACCGGCTGGCGTCAGGCGCTTGCCTTCCTTCGCCCACTCTACCAGAGCGTCGTACTTGGCACGCAAGCCGTTCTCTCTGAGTGCATCGCCGATGGTTTTCTTCTGAGTCTTATCGGCTTCGAGTTGGTTGCGCGTCTTCGCTGACCCGTCCTCGTTGGTCGCGAATCCAGCCCAGTTGTCCTGCACCTCGGCCTTGGCTCCCTCCCGAAGCTCAGCCATGCGTGCTGCCCGCGCTGCCCGCGTGGCCTTGAGGTTGGCGCGGGAGAACCCGACGTCTACCTTCAAGTCTTCGAGGATAGCTTCCACCTCTTCGAGACTTTTGTCCTGTATGCCAGCGAACATATCGAGGGCAGACTTCTGGTCTACGAGCTGCTGCTCCCGCATGGTCAGCTTCTCCCCGTTCAGCATCTTCTGCGTCGCCACATCGACCATAGGGTTGTTGGCGAGGTTGGATGCGATATCCATGATAAGGCTCTGGTCCTTGTTTAGGATAGCTCGGAGGATGCGGTTGGCCTCACGGAAGTACGCCTGACCGGGGGCATCGAGGCTACGCGGGCGGACCTTACCTGACGGGGTGCGACTTGTCTTGGCAGACTTGGCAACGAGCTTGGCTATGTCCCGGATGACGCTGTCACGAATCTGACCGCGCTTCTTCTCTACAATTTTCAGTACCTCTTCGGCTTTGGCTTCGTAGTTGTTTTCGTTTACGCTGGCTACGAGGTTCGTTAGCTTGGCGATATCTGCCTTGCCGTAGTCGGTACGTGGGATAACCTCGTTGATTAGCTTTCGTAGGCTATTCTGGACCTTACGCGCCTCACGCTCGGCATACTTCCGCTCCGAACGAATGCGGCTGTCGAGCTTCTTGATTTCGCGGAGCTCAGCCTTGATGTCTGCTTTGGCTTTCTTCTCCAAAAGGTCTGTTACCTTCTGAATCTGGACAAGCATATTCTTTTCAGTGACGTTGCTTACAAGCCTTGCTATAGCCTTGGCTTCTGCCTTGGTATACTTTCCTGCTGGCAGCATTTCGTTAATCACCTTCCTCAACTCATTGCGCACAGCCTTGGCACTGGACTCTCCCTTCCTCCGCTGACGAATGTTGTTACGGATTTGTGCCATGAGCGTATTGACACGCTTGTTGGCACTCGTCTGCAACGTCTTATCGAATGCCAGCAGCAGTTGCTCCTGCACCTCCTTCGTCTGCTCGTTGAACGAGCGGTTGTTGCGCAGAAGGTTGAGGGCCTCGGCCCGAACCTCAGCGATAGACGGGGCCACAGCTTGGCGCGGGTGCTTACGGAGAAGCTCGGTATCGGATAGGTTCTTCTGCTCCGGGAACTTGGCTCGCAGCTCTTCGATGCGGTCGGTACGCTCCCGCGTAGTCATCCGCCCCGGCTTCTTCGGGCGAGCGAACTCATCGAGCTGCCGGCGTACGTCGTCGTAAATCTCCCTACCTACCTCGATGCCACCCTCCACGTTTCCGAACGCTTCGGGTATAGCGCGGAACATATCGAAGTACTCGGTCAGCGCGGTATCGATAGCATCGGCATTGTCTTTCCCGAACCTCTTGAGTAGGACGGAGCGGATAGATGCGTCGCGCAGGCCCAGCTCCCGACCTTTAGCCACGAGCTCGGCGATGGTTCCCGGCTCGGCCATAGCTGCTGCGGCTACGCGCTGCTCTGGGGCACGGGACTCAAAGTCTTTGCCCGTAAACGGGCGCTCATCGGCGTTGTAGATTTCGATGATGCGCTGCTCCAGCTCGCGCTGACGCTCCATCTCGACCATGCGGCGGTCCTCTTCTAGCCTTGCCGCCCTCTCCTCTACGCCTGCTGCGATAATCTCTTTCGGGTCTACGGCACGGCCCGTATCCAAGGACACCACACGGAAGTCATTCATCCGTGTGCCATACTGCTTGACGCCATACCCAAACCGCTGCAAGTTGCGGTTCAACTCCGGAGCCAGCTCAGCGTTCTTCAGGCTCTTGTTGGGCTTGAACTCGTACCGCTCCAGTACATCCACCACGCCGGGGTCTACGACCCGCTGCTCGGCAGCCTTGGGCGTAAACATCCCCTCCATTGGCGTGCCCTTCGCACGGAAGTAAGGTGTCAAAGGCTCCACGCTAAGTATGTCGTCCTTAGTGACCTCGTCTTGAGTAAAGACACCAGACCCCAAGAACACGGAGGGGTCTTTGTCAAATACCTTATCACCCCTTCGAACTGCAACCAGAGCAAGCGGATTGTCCGGGAACATGTCCTTGCTCATCTGAGCCCAAGCCAATGCGTCTGTCAAATCCTCGAACGCAAAGGTTTTCCCTGCGGTATCGAACTGCCCCCCTGTCTTTCTTTCGAAAGTCCCCGGCCTGTCTTTCATCAAGCCATTGTTCCTGATTCCTTCAGCGTTTTCTTCGAACGTAACGTGGTATACGACGCGCTGCTCGGCGGCCTCTCCTCTACGTCCAGCTTGCCTAGCTTCAGGCGTCTGCATGAAGATAGACTCGTAGGAGTTCTCGGCACGCTGCTTCTTGGTCTCCTCTAGCGTAGCCTCGGTACCGTCTTCTGGCTTGTAGTACCTCATGCCAAGCCTGTAGTTGATGTCGATAGCAGCGTCCTTGGACGCCATACCCACCAACTTCCCGTCGGCTTCCTCTATGGCTCGCTCAACGAGCCGCGTTCCAATGCCTTGACGACGGCTCTCTTCTGGTACAAACAACTCAATAATACCAGACCTATCAAAGGTTTTGTTTCCCGCAATCTCGATGCGACCACCGTCTATGCGAATCATCTTCCGTGTGCCCGGAGCAAAGTCGCCGTACTTATCCTCTACCTCTTCTACAGTAACCCGCTGCTCGGCAGCCTTGGGCTCAGTGCTAACATCGTAGATGACCGTGCCATAGGTGGAGTTGTCCAGCTCAGTCCCAACGGCGTTGACACCCTCGTACCCAAGGGCTTTCATTATAGACGTGGACACGCTGTCTATGTTCCCCTCCTCGTTATACAGGCGAGTAGCCTCAGCCGCAATGCGCTTGGCCTCTGCTGTCGGCAACATCATCCTGTAGTACTTATCAAATACCACATCGAACAGGTCTGGCACAGGGATACGGCGACCATTGTCGTCCCGCCGTATCCGCATTCCGCCCCTATTCCTCTCAATTTTGTTGGCCGCCTCAACAAGCCTTACCTCCTCCACGCCAATGGTATGTGGCTCGTCATTGAACATTGCCCGCCCCCCTTTCCAATTAGCGTACTCTAGGGCATCGTGCAGGCTGTACGTAGCAGGTGCAAGGTTGTAGTCGCTAATGTCCACCGCCGTTACATCGCGGTCGTCATACTTCTCCGCGCTCTCTCGGTCCCCAAAGAAATACGCGCCAGTACCGAAGTGTCCCGTACTTCGGCCACCATCCATACGGCCCCGCGACTCGGCCTTGGATTCCACTGCCCCAGACCGATAGACAATGTTCGGACCCTCGGTCTCTACATCGACCCGCTGCTCGGCGGCCTTTAGGTCATCGTTTGTGACCTCTTCTCGGATGCTGAGGATGCGGTCTCGGAGTTGGCTAGTCGCTTCATCGTCTTCAAGAAGCTCCGCCGCTCGCTGTTGGTCAGTGTCTCGAGCGGTGTCGTCTCGTTCAATTTGTCTTCCATCGATTTCTTCTTTGGTTACGCCCTGCTTCTCTACGAGCTTGCGTGCTGCGCTCTCGTAGTCGGGCTGTTCGTTGTCGCTGGTCTCAGTCTTCGCGCTCTTCTGGGTCTGGTCCGCCTTGAACGTTTGGTACAGGGCCTTCTCCGGATACCAGTTTACGGCCTGAAGGTCAGCGATGGTAATGTCGATACCATTCTCGTCCTTCAATTTCTGCTGTAGCTCGGAGAAAACCTCGTTGATGAACCTTCGTTTTGCTGGCGTCGGAGCCTCGACCTCAGCCTCAAGGAGCTTAGCCAAGTTGTTGGACGCCTTACGGAACTCATCCAACTTTGGATTGGACTTCAGTACCGCCCGCTTCTTGATATCCATGCTGGCTTTCTGCACCTTCTGTGCCAGCTCGGCATCGCTCAGGTTCTCGAACGCTCCGATAAGACCCTCCACCTTGGCGCTGTTGCGCTGAAGCAAAGCCTTGCGTGCCCGAGCCAAACGCTTGGTGGCGGTATCGACCTTCTTTTGGTTGAAGTCGAGGAGCGTACCGGTAAGGCGACCGTACTGCCGCATGAACCAACGGTCCATGGTAAGCTGGTCGAAGACTCCGTACAAGTTCATGAAGAACCCGTTGCCAATCTTCGGTCCGAAGACAGCAGCTCCGTACACCTCCTCGTTGACTCCGAAGCCAGAGATAAGGTTCTTCTTATTGCCTGCCGAGTCACGGTACGAGAGGCTACCAACCTTATGCTTGGTGGTGAGGAACCGGGTCAGCTCCTCCATAGACATTACGCCAAGGGCTTCGTTAGCAAACTTCAGGTTGGACAAGATTCCGCCCACTTGGTTTCCGATGGAGCGGGACTCATCGAACCTTCCGTTCTCTTTGTAGTACTTGTACTGGCGGTTGGCTTCGACGAAGTTGTCGTAGACCTTGTTTCCGTTGGAGGTAATAGCCAATCCAATCTTGAATGCCGAGGCAGCATCGGGGTCCGTCGCCAGCTCGGGATGGAGCAGAGACATAAGCGACATGGCACCCGTGATGCGGGAGTCATACCAACCCAAGGCATCAGGGTATGCAGCGATGGCGTTCAGCGTCTCGTTCATGTACGCATCGACCAAGTACTCCTTTAGGTTGTCGTTCAGCTCACTGCTATCGGTGATGCCATAGCGGGCCTCGAGCTCTGGAAGCACGAGCTGATTGAACCGCTCTTGCAGGGCACGCTTGAACTCAATCTTGTTATCGAACGTAGACTCCTCGGCAAACTCGACAGACTTCCCAATGCTGGTCTCCAAGTCGGCCACCCGCTGCTCGGCGGCGCCGATGCCTTCAGTCGCAGACGTCAAGTTCTCCGCGCTGATTCTACTAAGGTCTTCGTCGGTGATAGTCTCGCCACTGACCACCTTCTGCGCCAAGGCGTTTAGAGCGTCCTGAACGTACTGCTCAAACTTGTCGAGCTGTATCTTGCTCCGTTCCTGTGGCTTGAGGTTAAAGATTTCGTACACCGCGTCTACGAACCGGTTGACGAGGGCACGAGCCTCGGCAGACATGGACCGGTAACCTGAAGCAAGCTGACCAAAAAAGTCCACGACGAACTCTTCGTCCATCCTTTCTTTAGGATAGTTAGACAGGAACTCGTCGAAAGCCTGCTCCATCTCGGCAGACATGGCATACTCTAACCCATCAAGCCCATCGCGCAGAAGTCGGGCCGCCTCAGTGACCTTCGCCCTGTCCATGTTGTTGGCCACGTTCAAAAGACCGTGAAGCACCTCATGGTATAGGACCCGGTTGCTGGCCGAGGCGTCTGTTTTTGAGACAGCGAAGTGGATTTGGTCGCCTATGGCAAAGCCATAGGTTCCCCGGCGTATTTTCCTGTTCCCCCTCGTCGCATAGAAGTACCCGTCCGCCATAACGTCCGTGTTTTCGTATGCGGTATACTGGAGACCATGGCGCCGGGTGGATTCGTATGCGTCCTGAGCGTCAAGAAGGGCTTGCTTCTGAGCCTCCGTGAGAGGGGTCAAAACAATTTCAAATCCCCCTCCACGTACAGCCTGAACCTCAAGGTTTGGCATCCACTGCACGTCATCGGTCCGCAAGCCAGCATGCTCCCGAAGCAGGTCACCAGCCATTCTCCTAGCGTAATCCCTACCAAGAAGCTCTTTGGCAACGTCTCGACGCACGTTCTCTCGCGTGCCCTTGAACCACTCTTGGGCGATTTCTTTTAGGTCGCCTTCGAACAAGTCGTCTTCAAGGAACTCATTAAGTGACGGGTCATTGGAGACGACCTTGATTTGAGACGCCCGCTTAACGGACTGCTCTGCGTCCTGCCCGATGCCAAGTAGACCACGGTTAATGATGCTATCGAGGGTTTCTTGCTCACCCCTGTAACCGATGGTACGCTGCTCGGCGGCGCGGGTCGGCTCCTGCCCCGGCTGAATGATGGCGCGGTCGATTTTGGGGAAGTTCCATACCACGGTGATGGCGCCGGCTTTCTTTCCCACCATATCAGCTCCGTACACCACACCATCGAAGCCTAACATCTCTTGGACAATACGGGTGGGAACCTCTAGTTGCTCGTCAACAAGGGCCGCTACAATACTGCGGTCATCACTGCGGGAATTAGTGAAGGTATCTACCCACGACTCACCGGCTTTGGTGTCCGAGAGTGAAATCAAGACCTGTTCAATCTCAAAGCGAAGGAGGTAGTCGTCATATTCCTCCACCTCCTCCAACTCCATCTTGGCTGCATCACGAATAGCCTTGGCCTGCTCCTCAGTAATCGTCTGGTCCCCGTCAAGCAGGTTAAAATCCTCAGCATTGACCATAGTGAATCGGTCGCCGAAACTGCGGTAGACAGAATCTGAGAGCGCGTAGCCGGTGAAATAGAAGCCATAGCCCAATGCGAATCGCTTGAGCTTTTCGGGCAACACCTTTGTGATGTCCACCTCGCTGAAGTGGAAGATGACCCCCTCGTCAGCCATGGCCTGAATCTGCTCGTCGGAGAAGTCGTCGACCCGCTGCTCGGCAGCACTGAGGTTGTCATCAGTCTGCTTCCGGCTCGTTGAACGAGCCATCTCTGCCAGCTCACCCGTCTCCCGAGCGGTGATGGTTTCGCCACGCGACACCTGCCCAGCGAGGCGCTCAAGCAAAGACAGGACCTGTTGGTCCCGCTTGGTGAGGTCGGACGGAAGCGTGATATCCAGACCCAGAAGCTTGGACAGCCGCTCGAGGAAGCGGGCGATAACGCTCTTGCCCTTCTTGTCCAGCGTGGGGTATGCCGCAGCCAGCTCACCGAAGAACTCAGCTACATACTCCTCGTTCATCTGCCCCGCCTCGTACAGCTTTTGGAACTCGTCCAGCTTGGCAGCCAATTTCTCTGCCCCCTCTTGGGAAAGAACCTTCCTCAAGGTGGTGACGAACTCACCCATGAGTGCATTCACATCAGCCCTATCGACGCTGTTACGCAAGACAACGTGGAACGTCTCGTGCGCAATGGTGGTACCCGAAGCCAGTGGCGCGAAGATGTGTACCGTCTTGTTGTCCTGAGCGAGGAATCCAGCGGACCGCTCTCCAGTCAGGCCGTTCTCTTGTGCTGCCTGCTGGTACGAAGCCTTGTCATTGTGGATGATGATGTTGGCGCCCTCGAAGTTCTTCGCCATAGCCTTCTTGGCGTTGGCAGCCAAACGCTTCAAACGCTTCAATGGCACACGCCCCTCCACCTCCGGCTCACCACGCACCTCTACGTCAGCAGACGCTTGGTCGAGGGTTGCAAGCCGTTTCTGATTGGCCTCGATATCCTTCTTGTTGTCCTCAAGGAAAGACTGCTCCACCTCCGTCAGCTCTACCTCATCGTTGAGCTTCTCGGCGATGGTCTCAAGGATAACGCCCTTGCGGTCTGGGTCTAGGCTCCCGTCCTCTTCGGCTTGGAGGTCTTCTTGGGTTGCCTCCCGTACCTCTTCGTCCACTTCCGTGCCAAATCCGGCTCGTTTGCCCACAGGTACCTTCGTTGTTCCTCGCTCTTGAACGGCATTGTCTTGTCTACGTTTTGCTAGTTCTAATGCAGCCTCTTGGTCGTTGTATACCCGAGCCTTGCGCAGCTGCCGTGGTGTGGCCTCTTGAATCTTGTTAAGGAAGTCCTGCTTACTGACGCTCTTGCCGTTGAACTTGTATGCCCCGGGAGTATCGTATGTGGTGCGCAATGCAATCCCCTCAAGGTTGACCTGCTCACTAGGTAGAGATTGATTCTCTGCTATGTACGCAATCTCGTCATTGATTTCGGTGATGCGCTTCCCAAAGACAAGCTTGGCATTACGTCCCCTTGACTCCAGAACTTCTTTGGCTTCGAGCAACTGCATAAGGCGACCGAGGACGACACCCTGACTACCGGGCCTAGCTCCGGGCTTGCGACCAAGCAGTTCATTAGCATCACGACGAAGGCCCGTGTTCTTCCTAATGGCGTTGGCCTGCTCCGGCGTAAGCTTGCCGAGCTTCTCCATATTATCGGCCCAGTTCATGATGCGCTCGTTAGAGACATTCTCTCTAGCGAGGTTCATGGGGTCCATAAGCTTAATGGCCAATTCGAATCCGGACTCGCTCACCTTCTGCTTAGCATAACCAAGAGAACCAAAGGCAGCACCCATACTGACACCCATACCGACAGCTCCGATGGCCTCGGCCATAATCTCTCTGAAGTTGGCGGTAGAGCCAGTGTATTCTCCGGTGGCTCCGATAGCTATGCGCTCGCCCAAAGCTTCGGTAAGTGGCTCAACAACAAGTCCGGTCGCAGCACCACGACCGATACGCTCTCCGGTACTGGCTATGCTTGCCGCTCGGCCAGCAACCTTACCGATAACAAAATTGGACAGAGCCCCAGTAAGAGCGATAGGGATACCGCGCTTGTAACCGCGTTCCGCTGCCTTATCCCACAGCTCTTGGTCGTTCAATGCTTTGAGTGCAGAGTTTGGGTCCGCCCAATCGTAACCCATGCGCTCGCCCACCTCCAGCGTAGCGTTGCCCATCTCCAAAGCCAGCTCGGAAATAGGCATGCCGATATTAAACACTCCGATGCCCATACCCGCAAGTGCCCCGCCAAAGAAACCCAGAGCCGAGCCCGGAGCAGAACCCACAGCACCACCAATAGCTCCTCCAGCAACGGCGGCAGCAGGCAGCACCCGTGCCCAGATAGGTGCAAGCTGAGCCAAAGATTCCGCCGTAATGGCTGCGGTATACATACCGGGATTGTTGGCAAGGGCAGCGAGGTAGGAGTCCGTTGTGCCAGTCATATTGGCACGCGATACCACGCGCCCACGGCGCGGGTCTTGACTGTCCATAATCTCCGCGACCTCACGCATGGCTTGCTCCTCGGCGCCCTCGTCACCGATGGCATCGTAGTACCCGTACTGCATGAGGAGCAACCTAGACATAGCTCTACCGCGCTTCAGTCCGTTGGACAATGCAACCATAACCTCTTCAATCCCATCGACATATTCTTGGGTGATTCCTTTGTCGTGCTGCTTGTCGTAGTACGTCTGAGCTTTCTCGTAACCGAGGGCGGCGGCCTGACGCTGCGACGCAGTCTTGTTGTACCTAGTGTACAGGTCAATCATACCAGCCAGCTCGGCCTCAGTCTTCGGCTCGTAGTCAACAAGGTCTTCGAGGCGGACGCCATACAGGTTCAGCGACTCTACTTGCAGCCTGTTTTGCTCGGCCTTGGCATCGCGGTTGATAGCGGCAGACTCCTCGCTCAACTCTTGGTACCTCTTGCCTAACGCCACATCGCGGTCCTCCTTGAACCGAAGCAACACGTTGTCCGCATCGAAAGCAGACTCTAGCCTAGACAGCTCCGCTTCCTTTTCATCACGCAACGTATTGATGTCGTCGCGCACCAAGTTGCCATCGATGAAATACTTCTGGTAAGATGCAGGTATCTCCTTTTCGTATCGCTTCCCCGGGGCCAGCTCCTCAAGGAACTTGAACTCCGAGCGCCTAGTGTCGAGCTCGTCCAAGAAAGCCATGTCGGCATCGTAGTCGCGCCCTAACTCCTGCGCCCTTTGCTGAAACGAAAGGTCCATAGGGGTCACGTTCTTCCAAGCTCCTGCCCCAAACTCTCGAGCCTCCTTTTCAGTATCAAAATAAAATACCTCGCCCCTTTTGAACGCCTCGTTTTGAGCCTCAATACCGAAGTCCAACTCCATCCAATCGTCAGGGTTGGTAGACGTAGTTCCTTTGGGGTCTTTCGGAAACAACGTGGGGTATGCAATAAACTTTCCGTCAACATCTGCCGACGCCATCTTCACTGTCGATACGCCACTGGAATCTATGCGAGGTACAGGGCGTAACTCTTGCACCCGCAAGGATTTCTCTACGAAGGTCTGGTCGGTATCGCCTACATACGTGGCGTTCTCCCTAATCAGCTTTTCTAGCTTGGCTGCCTCGGTCTGCTTTATGTTTCCGTCCTCGTCGAGTTCAAGGCGTATCTCGACAGGCTTTCCGTCTACCCCGCTTGGGGCCATAGCCTTTACCACCTTAGACCCCGCTCGGGTCATAGCAAAAGGAACCTTGTCCTCCTCGAACTTGATTCCGTACGGTCCGTACGTTGCTTGCAGTTGTGACACCGCACTGGTGACGGAGCCCTCGGGGATGGTTACCGGAGGTAGGTCTGCGGTTATGCGCTGGGCCTCCTCCTCCCTTAGCTTACGTCGCTGCTCCTCAATCTCAGCTTCACGAGTATTGATGGCGGTAACGGCAGAGTCACGCTTGGCCTGTTCGGCAGGCGTTTCATACGGTGTGGGGGCCAGTTGCTGCCCGGTCAGTCCACGTACACGAGCGGCATAAGACTCTTGAAACGGTTGTCTAGCTGCAATCCGTTGCTCCGAAGAACCAGCGTCCGAAACAGATTCCGTAACGACGGGCTCCTCTTTTTTTTTTACGTTGCCGATGAAGTCGTCAAGCGACAAATTGTTGACCAGCTCAGGGTCGGCATCAGCCAAAAGAGCATACGCCTTAGCGGCATACTCAGGGCTTTGAAGGTTCTCAAAAAAAGTCTCGACACTTACGTTCTCAGGAAAGGCCGGGTCATACTTGGAAAGGATATCATACGCCGTCGCGGAATAGTCTCCGGGGTTAACACGAGTAGGGTCTTGAGCCATCGGTTAAATATAAAGCCTTATCCGCCGGGAGTGTATAGCTGTTGAGCTGCCCCTGCTCCACCGCCACTTCTGCTGCTCGTTGGACGAGCCGCTTCGGTAATGCCGAAATTCTTCCTCATTGTATCACCAAACTTTTTCCCGTTGTAGTCCTTAAACTTGGGCACGCTGGAGAACATCTTTAGGGCTTGTTCGACAGTAAGCTGCTCCCTGTTTTTAATTAGGTCGGGGAGCATACCCATAATATCTGCCAAGGCATTGATGCCAGCTTGGTTGTTGGGGACGAAGATGGACTGCGGGGTTACGCCCGGGATATGGAACCTAATGGTTTCCTGTTCGGCGTAATCCCAACCACTCGCAAACTCCTCACTTGCAGCCTCAGTAATCTGAGTAACGTTAGAGGCGTCTACACCCATAGCTCCCAACGCAGCTTTTACTGCGGCTGTTGTCTTGGCTGCCTCAGCCTCTGCGTTTCCGGGGTCCGAGTTCTCTTGGAAATAGACAGGCGCTGACGCCGCACTTTTGCCGGTTCCGATAGTGGCTTCCCCGAACGGGATAATGTCCACCACCTCTTCAGCAAGGGCTGCGCCTGAAGACCTGACGCCAAGAGTCATGTCCCCATACAACGGTCCCTCTTCTCGACGTTGCTTCGAATACACGAAGGCCTCAGCTATAGATGGGTCTTCGTAGAAGAAGTTGCCCTGAGACACCCATTGCTGTGGGGTGGGGCTGTCTGCATACACTCGGTCCACAGTGGTCTCGTTCCCATCGGCGTCGCGCAACGTAAGCACCACCCTGTCTTCGAAAGTAAGTGGGTCTACACCCACGATAGTCTGTCGAGAACCATACTCGTCCTCAAACTTCAAACCCTGCAAGGCACGGGCAGATGTAGTCTTTTGCTCCGCAGTTGGTGCAAACGCCAAGTTCATCCAGTGGCCGGCAGCATTGCTAGTCCTGTCTATAACGCCCTGACGCTTGATTTGCGTATCAGTAGCCCCGGTTCTAGATGCAAACTCCTGACGGGCCGTCTCAATCCTATCCAGTCGGAAATTCAGGTCTTTCTTAGCCCATTGCTTAGCATCTTCCCGCTGGGCTTTCGCGACACGGATAAGGGCTTCTATGTCGGCGTTTTCGCTGAAAATCTTACGGCGCTCGGTGGGGTCCATCTTCTCCACCTGCTCCACCACCTCGACCAGAGGGACTTGCGCCCCGCTGCCCGGCTGACGCGGGTCGAGGATAGAAGTAAGGACCTTGTTGGGGTCATTGCCGGGAGAAAAGGAGGTGCTGTAACCCGGAAGGTCTTTCAACAGAATCGTGCTGGTAGCCAAAGGACCTTCTAAGGTCTCAGCAACGAGGTCATCCATGTATTTTATAAAACCATCCTGCCTACGGACATCATCTATAGTCTTGGTATTGCCCGTCATCTCTACCGTGAGGTATTGCCCAAGCTGGTCCTTCTGCTTTTCCATCGCCCCATCTATGTCATAAGCATTGAAGTACTGCTTAGTGATAGCTCGCTGCTCGGCCACGCTCATCGTTTCTCCCGTATCGTCGTTTACCATGGTTACGTTGCCGTACATGTCGATGACGGGCGTCGTATTCGCGAAGTTCCCGAAGCCCTCTACGGCAGCCATGCCCTCCCACTCAAACGCAAGGGAATCACCGTCCTGCATGCGCTTCATCTTGTCCGTATATACGCTTTGGTAGTCGGTGACCATGTCGTACAGGCCCGTTACGCTGGACTTTTGGTTCTCGATATAGTTCATGTACTCCGACGGCTTGATATCGCCGGACTTGAGAAGCTTGTTCATCCGGAGCGTGTCCTCCGTCGTTTGGTCTACGAGCTGCGAGGTGAAGAGGTTGGCGTTCTTATGCTGCCCCAGCGGGGCCTCATTAATCTTGGTCACCAACTCATCGGTGGCCTTGTCTATCTCCGCCCGCTTCTTGTCGCGCTCGACGCCAATCTTCCCAATCTCATCGGAGAACTTCTTGCTGACGTCAGCCCAGTTGACCTGCGACGTAGCGTCGCGTTCTGCATACTTGTAATAGGTCATCCTCCGAAGGAACTAAAGATGCTACCAAATCGAGTGCCACCCTCGTCAAAGTACTGTTGGCGCCTTTCTGCCCGATTTTCCCGAAGAATATCCCTCACCCCCAGTTTCTCAAACGCCTGTCTTCGCGTTAAGCCCCGGTTGATTTCTGCGTTAAGCATTTCCTGTTGGCCGGGACTCAGCCCTCTCACGTTTGACTGGCCAGCCCCATACAATGGCGCCATGGTCATTGCAGTGGTACCCGCCTGTACCAGACCCTCGAATCCCTGTTGGACAGCCTGTGCTCGCAACGCCTCTGCGTTAGCGGCGGCCTCCTGAGCACCAGCTACTTCTTCAAGGTTAATACCCATACCGATATCGGCGAGACGTCCCTCCTCAGCCACAATGGCTTTCTCAATTCCGCTGAGCTCCTGCCCCATAGCGGAACGGACCCGCTCTTGACCGGCTAGTTGACCCATATAGGTTCGACCCGCTGTAGCTGCGGCGCCACGGGTGTCACCCTCGACACCAGCCTGTAGACCTGCCTGACCTTGCGTCAGTAGTGCCATCACCTGCTGCTCATACGGTTCCTTTTGGATGGACAGCCCCTTCATAACATTGACCTCAAGGCGCTTCTTAGCTTCTTTCATCGCCTCTGCCGCCTTGCGCTCAGCCGCCTGCATTCTTTTCTTCTGCTTTGCCGCCTGACTGAAGGAACTGATAGAGCCGGCTACAGCAGCCGTACCTGTTGCGATAGCAGCAATTAAACCTGACATAATTTCTTTTGGATTACAGACTCCGGGAGTTCCCGAAAGTCCATGGTGTAAACTTCTTTCTCTGCCTCCTCAACCGTCTCCGCATCGGTGCGGTATACGCACGTCCATGTTACGTCCTCGTGGATGTATGCCACCCGCTGCGTACCCACCTCGGTATGGACTACCATAGGCGCTTTGACGCGCTTGACCTCACCCGTATCCATTAGCAAAGACATCTCGCCCGACATAAAAAAAGACGGGTGGTTCTGCTTGTGGATGAAGCTCACGACAAGCATACCCGCTGGCATAAAAACCTCGCGTGTATACAGACCGTTCTCAAGGTGGTGGGTAACCGGACACACCGCCTGCATAGCTTCGGTGTGGTGCTCTACAGTCTCATCCAATCCGCCGAGGGCCTTGTGCAAGTCCTCAATGGATTCCCAAAGCAAACCGCGTTCGGTATGGATGTTATGCAGAATCTCTTCCATCAACTATAAAAGTAAGGCTTAGCCGGGATACGACTTCATCACCTCACTCTTGGCTACGAACATCTCCACAGCTTCAGTGTCTTCGTTGGTCAAAGTAAAGACACCATAGTGCCCAAGCAGACCATTCGACTCGGCCTGTTGGTTCTTGATGCCCAACCAAAGCGGGTCGTTGATGCCGGGAGCAGCCCCACTACCGTCATGGGTGACGCGGTTGATTCCGTTAGGGATATCTACCTCGATGCTATTGACATACCCCGCGAAAGTGATGGCGGGGTATTCGACCCCCACAGGCAACGCGAAATAAAAGGCGTCACCGCTGCCTGCCTCAAGCGGGTCACCCGCACTAAGGATGCTGCCGATATCTGTGGTAAGCGGGAAGTTGACTACGTTGCCCACTACCGTTTGGCTCAAGCCAATGCCATTGAGTGAGCGCAAGGCATAGTCGTCAGGCTCAGCGGGGTTGTTATTGACCGTACGCACGAAAGCAAACCAGTCGCCCTCCTTCTTCTCAAAGAACTCTACGTCCATAAACCTCCCGTCCTGCTGGTCGGATACGAACGTAGCAGCCCAAGGTCGGTTGCCCTCTACAGACAACGTCTTGAAAATCTTGTTGACAATGGGCTCGTCGTTGAAGACACTCGTGATGGTGCTGGGGTATGCTGCCGGCTCGCCCTCCCCGTCTACGGGTAGGCCGTAGAAGTTGTTGCGAACCTCGTTGGTATTGTGCCGGAAGATATTCCCGCCACTAAACGTATACAGGTACTGGTTCATACCCTGAATCCACTCAGGCTCAAACGAGTAGAACGAAGGCCACCCCTCAGCAGGTGGGCTATATGTCAGCGTGTAGTTAGGCATTACGGACAGGGGGTTCCAACAACAGTTACAATACCGTTAGCTATGGTGTGTGGCGTTCCATTAGCTCCATCAGCGAAGATGTAGTCGCCGTCAGGTAATGGCGTAGAGGCGTTCTCGTCCAAGAAAATCCAGTCGTACAGTGCAGGATTACCAGATGTCCCGGTTACAGGCACGTTGTAATATGTGTTGCTTTGTGACGCCCCACATGCTGCACCAACGTCAGAGCCTAGAAACGAACTAAGCCTAACTGGGCAGGCCACGTCAAGGGTGGCTGTACCCGTACAAGAAGCGGGCTCGACAACTTCCACAAGAAGAGTTTGTGAGCCTGTAGTAATCTTAGGGACCACCATAACAGCATTTCCAACCGAGGTTCCGGTGGTAAAGCTTGCGTCGCCAGCATCCACCACAACACTAACGGCGTCTCCCGTATCGTAAAACGAAGTGTTGTGCCAGTTGTACTCAGTGACCTGACCGTAAGGCGAATTGGAAACCAACGTAGAGGCACACGGGTCAGAGCCGTTTCCGATATAGGTGGGGTTGGTTAATGATGTGGCGCGGTGATACCCGTCTACAGGTGAGCTCAAGGCGTTGAACGTGTTACTCCCCAATATGGCCCGGATGCCATAGGGCGTGCTGCTTGGGGCGAACGTAATAATCGTAGCGCCCGTATCGGACCCTAACTCTACGTTTATTTGATACAACCCCGTCGAGGTCATAGACGATGTGATGGTAAGAGGGCATGTCGAGACACACCCATTGCAAACCAACACAGGACCCAGCAGTCCCGTTCCGCCCGTAGCCTGTCGGTATATGCCGTCGGCGGCGTAGAACCCGTTAGGCGCAGGGGTAGTCAATGTAGCGTCGGTATACACATGTGTAGACGTGGTCAGCGTAGCGCCATTCAGGTAATAGTTTGAGATAACGCCCATATCAGCAGTCGCAATTAGTGGTTATTATTTCTACGTATCCAGCCTCACCAGCAATGACGGCGGGGTAGGTGTCCGAGCATACCGTAGTGGATTGCTTCCCGGCAATGGTTATGTACGAGATAGAGCCTCCACACGCAGTGTATTGCATCGTTACGTTCTCGTTGTCACCGTTGTATATTCTGTATTCCTGACAGTTTGCGGCATCGCATACGCACGCGCAGCACGCATCCTCCGCGCGGGTGGCGTCGAAACACAGTGGGGTGGGAAGAACCGAAGAGTAGTCCCAGATGAGGTACAGATAATCTCCTGTATTCGGCATGGCAAAGTCAGCGGAATACAAGCTCGGTCCACCCACAGGGATAATCTCAGTGGACGCGGACAGGATGGCGGTCAAGTCAGCCTGACCCCAGTCGTTGGCGCTACGGACATACCTAAACCGGTCCGAAGGCTTCAGGATGTATGTGTCGTTACCAAAGCGGTTAGACCTCATCTCCACAGTAGAAGCGTCGGTAGGTATTACGCCACCGCCCTGTGGACCAGAGAATTCTGTGAACTGACTTACGACGGGTACCGTAGCTCCGCTTACGAACTTTATTTGCTGGCTGTGCAGCGGAGAGACAAACGCCCCCTGCTCCCACCGATACTCGTTATGAATCAATTGACCGGATTCAGATGGGCGCGTCAGGGTGATGAGCTTAATAGTAATCTGGTCTGCATCTGGGCACGACACAGTGATGCTCAATACAAACCTATCAACACCGGCGTAGTCAATGTCAATGCCAACTTGGTTCTCCTGCACCAAGTCCTTATCTATAAGGGGTATAGGTGTCGGTGAGCTTTGGCTGATGTTCGCAGTAACAACTGTATTGTTGTCATACGTGGTAGAAATGTCGATAGTGTCGGCGGGATTCGCTTGAGCAACAATCTCATAGGACACCGTAACATCACCAACTGAAGAGCCGACGTCAACGCAAAACGATGTGCCCGGTCGCTCAAGCAGAAACGTCTGCGTTACGCCACAGTCAATACACTCGATGGGCCCGCGTAGCTGGTTCTCGTTGCTGGCCAAGACGTACTCGTTCATATACGGGTCGTATCCGCCTAGCTTCTGCGTATTGAAGCTCTCGATAAACTCATCGCGGAACCAGCTCCGCATACCGTTTTCACTGATGACCTCGAGCTGCTCTTTTTGCTCATCGCCGTACAGGTGTATGACGGCACCGCGCTTGGCGTCAGTAAAGAACTTATGCGGTCCCCACTCCGCAAAGCTCTCGGGGTTGTTGCTGATACCAAAGTCCTCGATGCGGGCCACCTGCGTACCCAACACCTCAGGCACCGAAGCCACAACGCTCTCACCAGTGGTGTCTGTAAGGAGGTTCTTACCCGCCAAGACGTAGCTAATCTTATCCTCCTGCAACGTGAGGATATCGGTGCGCCTACCGAACAGCTTCTCTACAGGCCCATAGCTATCCTCCAGTGGCTTGAAGTTGAGCAAGCCAAGGTTGAACTCATTGAGCTTGTTGAGGTTCGTCTCATCGTTGTATACGCCGCTGTACGTCAGGTCGGCAAAACGCCGAATCTCTTTGTAGTCCTGCTCGCTGACGGTAGTCACCCTGTTCCCAAGAGTGATGGGCTTACCATTGATTGAGTCACGAATCTTATAGCTCTCTACGCCATTGCCAAACGCGATACAATTGAAGAACCCCGTGTCAATGATGGCGTTCTGCGTAGCTGATTGGTTCTGTAGGTTTCCGGTGTGGTACCTATTGCCTGTGCCGGAATCCAATACAATATTATAAGAGGTAGGGGACTCATACCACAGGTCAGCGAGGGCATCTTGTGGAAGCGTTTCAAGGATGAGCGCGTCGTTGACCGTAACAATCTGCACGCGGAGCTTGACGCACGATTTCCTTCCGCCGCCTATGTTGGCTCCAGTTAAACCATTGCACGACGCTGTTCCTTTGATGACGAGTTGCGGTATGGCGCCGAGCGTATCTACCTTCAGCCTAACCGAAGACGCAAAATCGCCAGTGTCAAAAGCGGGCCAAGAGGTGTTTTCAGGGTCTACAACAACATCATATTCGCTGGTGTCACCGCCTTGAACAAACTGAGACGTTAGCCTAGTTATGACGTCGTCTTGGTTGTAGAAGAAGTCAGTGAAGTCGGTGTAGTCCTGCTGAGCGGTAAAGTATTCTTTGACGAGCAAAAACCTCGATTCACAGCTATTGTTTCCGTCTCCGACGCCCCTCCTGTCGACCTTAAATCCGATAAAGATTCTTGAGCCTGCACCAATAGAACCCGATAAAGTATCTACGGATACAAATGGATACTGATTAGTTACCCCCGAAATGATGCCTCCGAGAGGTCCTACGCATCCTTTCTGCCACTTTGAGTCGTATACCGCATTGGCGTCCGCATTGATGTCTATGTCGTCAGACTCAAACAACATATACGTACCGGCAATAGCAGGAATATCAGAGGGGTTTTCAGACAACTCTCCGACAGCGTATACCTTTTTCTCTTTTACCGTTACGTAAGTGCAGTCACCAATAGCGCCTTGACAATCGGCCTTTACGACATACCTATCTCCCTTCTCCACCTTAGCGGCCTGCTCTCCCTCAAGGAGGCAGTACTTGCCACCGGCAAAATCAAAGAAGAACTGACTGTAGATGGTCTCGTACCCCTCGCGGTCTGGCTTGATAACAAGCTTGTATCGGTCGGCCCAATATGGCGCTGGGTTCCAGAATGGAATCTGCACCCGCAGTTGATTGCGCATAATGGAATCTCCACACGGTATGTGTATCTGATTACGCTCGCTAACGAGCGCCGTACTGGAACGACCATACTCGTCCATATACACGATGCCCACCTCATAGCTTCGGTTGCTGTGCAGGCTGCGCTGAGACCCTATAGAAAAGTAGTTGACGTACGTCTTTGCTGTATCCAGCTCTAAAACCTCAAAGGAATTGGTGGCCCCGCTACTATACTGAGGTATGGGAAACACCAACTGAAAGGTGTCATCGCTGATGACGGTACCACGGACAGGGTCGCCAAGGGCGTCAATTCCCGTGCCCAACAAGTTTTGCGGGTCCGGCGTACCTCCGGTAGCTGTAAGCGGGAAAGAGGCATTCCACGCGTTGGTGAGGATAGACTGGTTGGAGTTAGCAAACTGAGCTGGGTCAGTCTCGATTTGATAAGGCCACCCAATAGAATTTGAGAACCCCGGGCTAAGACACATATCGGACAAGGTGGCGTAGTCACTGTCCAATACATAGCTCCACTGCACGGTACTCTCTGGGTAGTGGAGGTGGGTACAGCGCCGCCCCCTGATAAACTCCAAGACGTATGGCGTATGCGAAGAGACATGCTCAATGAGTCTCCAATCTCAAGGTTCGCGAAGTTGTTGATGGTAAACTGAAGGGTAAGCTCAGGCTGCAAGCTCAATCCACCCAACAGGTAAGTCGTGGCGTTGGATACCGCGTAGGTAAACGTGCTAGACCCTAGGTCTTCCTTAATGTGTGTGGCAAAATAGTTGAGGCGGATAGGAACTCCGGGACGCTCAATAAGGTCGTAGCCCTCAAGGTAATTCCCATAGACAAGTCTGTTGCCCATAAGCGTCTGCGCTTTAGCCAACCGAGGCACATTGTCGTACAGACGAAGTATCTCGCTCTCATTAAGAATGGTGAAGATTTTGCTGTTGTCAAACTCATACGCAAACGTGGAGTTGTCCGCTATGCCGTCTTGCTGTTTGTTAAACTTTTCAATGACGCGGATGATGTTGTCATCCATCTCCTTGAATAGGATATCGAAACCCTTAACAAGGTTACCGCCAGTATTTATAGTGACGATGGCATTGTTGATAGCGTTCTCCATACCCTCATTGGTGAGGCTTTCAGGAGAGAAAAAGAACCCTTGAGCAGAGAAGGCAGGGCCAGAAAACTGTGAGGTGGCAGAGTACTCGTCCTCTTCGTACCGATACCGATATCCGAAGCAGATGAATCTCTCCTCCATGTAGTTGTTCTCGGACTGAGTGTTAGAGACCGATACCAAAGGGGCCGTCCTTGGAGCAGCCTTAATCACAAGAATGCGCTCACCAATCTCCCCATTGTCTATGAATGCAGTGGGCTGCGGATAGGAGCGCGTAACATTGATGCGCCGTGGGGGGTTGATGTCGTCTGTGAAGAACAGCAGGTCGTCAACCAAGTTGATTCCCGTGAATAGATACTGAGGGTTGAAGTTCAGCGTTGTGTTTAGCCCGCCTCCGTCATCAATACTGACCACGTGATAGGTCAGCACATCGCTTGTAGTGTTGTACGAAACAACGAGGTCGAGCCTGCCAGTGGCCCCCTCAGTAAACGCCGGGTCATGCACAAACCAGTACATGGTCTCGTTGGCCCCGTCGCTATACGCCCCCAAACAGGTGGCGTTATCACTCAAGGGCGTGCCCGTAGGTGGGTAGACCAGCGTAGTGAGCTGAGTGTTGCCCTTGCTATTCTCTACGGCACCAATCTCGGAGTCCTCGGTAGAACCCATGCGGATGTTCTGAGCATCGATATACTCTCCGTTCGGAACAAGGCGCTCGTCAACGCTCTTGTTCATCCGGCCCTTGATGAAGTTCCTTACCAGATTTGCCATTACTTAATCCACTTGTCGCGACCACGCAGGTTCATAAGCAACCGTCCCGGGTGGATGTTGCTGATGCGAATCTTAGCGTTGCGTAGAAGCGCGTTCTTCTTTTTGCGGGCCCGGCTTACAATGTATTCCTGTACGCCGAGCTTGGCGTCAAGGATAGCGTATTGGATATACGCATATACGTAGTCCTCAAACAGCTTATTGACCGTGATAGCGGTATTGTCACCACCCTCCATACCGTCGCTGACGTACTCGAGGATGCACAGCTCGTCAGCCATATCAGAGCTGAAGTTGATGACACCACCCTTACGGTCGATGCTGAAGGTGGGGTTGGCGTTAGCCGTCTCCGTATTCAATCCATACCGAGCGCCGATATTGTAATCGAAATACCAATCGCCATCGCAGCAGTATCCAAACTGGCCATCGAACTGGCTGTTGCCGTTGATGTAGATGCTCTTCTTGGTTCCCGTGATGCGTTCGTAATCGATGGTAGAATCCTGAGGGCGTAGCGTAGCTCCCGTCTCATCGAATAGGATGCGGCAGTTGTTGTCCTGTAGGTATGCTGAACTCCAGTTCGTCTGAATATTCTCCGTTAACGGTCGGAGGATTCCGTCCTTATACAGGGAGATGCGGACCCAGTTGACATAGTCGGGAGGAAGCACAAAGCGGAGCCTATCGCATACGCTAAGCTCGAGAATCTTAACCTCCTTGAACGCATCGTAGTTGAGCTCTTGGATAGCTCGCTTGGCATGGAACAACACCTTGTACCGCTCCTCGTTATTGACCAAGGAGTGGTTGCCGTTATACATCAACAGGAAGTTGTTGACGATATCCTGCAACGAGACGTACTGGTAGCTGCCCCAGTTGGCATCCTCGGGAGCGATGCCCCCGTTCTCATAATACTGGTAGTCTGTGATGTATGCCATTACTGCTGTTCTTCTGCGTTAGCGTACTGATAGACATCGCCCTCGCGGATGCTCATGCCTGCCATCTGCAAGATGCGATAAACCAATCGGGGCTCGTCATCGATGGGAAGCTCAAAGTCTTGGTAGTCGGTAGACGACTGATTGAATACAGGCTCTCCGTTAGCGAGCGTGATGTACGTCCACTTCGGGTCGAAGGGATACCGCACATACTGAGCCACCACATCGCCCGGTGCATACGTCGTTGCCGTAGGGTAGATGGTCACGACCTGCCCGGCAGCGGGGTTGTCGATGGTATACGCGGGGTACTGCGCCGACGGAGCCGTCAAGTTTGAGTTGGCCAGCAGGGTGATGCGGCTGTGCGTAACGGGCTCAGCCTCAGCGCCATTGACCAATACCTTGTTCAGCAGGTAGTAGTCGTCACCTGTGGTAGCTTGACTAGGGGTGAAGAACAGGTTGTTTGAATCCTGCGTCAGGGGACCAGACACGGAGAAGATGTCGATGTCTTCGTTGATGCCCTTGGTCATATTGGCATAGTCCGTACCAGACATACGCGCGTTCTCTGCGTTGATGGCTTGGTTGAGACCCGTGAAGTAGTTCTCGAAAATCTCTAGCTGCGCCTGCTTAGCAAACAGGTTGAAGTCGGAAGGAGAGACGTAACCGTAATTGTTCTTGTTGAGAATCGACAATACGGTTTGACGGACTGAATCAATCATTCCCTAAAGATAACTATCTCAAGACCACTAAGTGGCCGAGGCGCTCCACCCACCGAAGCGTATGCTTATTGCGAGCCACAAAGCTGTAGGTGTATATATCGTCGCGAACCATAGCCCGCTCGTAGCCACCGTCCCAAACGGAATCGAAGCTATTGGAACTCCAAACCAAATCGCCCCATCGCGAGAAAACCTTGACCTGTACGTTGTCCCAGCAGTCGGGTGGCGTCTCAACTTTCCACGCATCATTGACGCCGTCGTTGTCTGGCGTAAAGCCATTGGGGATATATACCGGGCACTCGATGACATCCAAGCATGGCTCACCCGTGGCGCAATCGACCTCCATAATCAGTGTGTCTATGACCGTGATGTAGGTGGTGTCATAGAAATACCAGTTGATAGGAACCACGATGGTATCGGGAGGTAACTCCACGTATACAGTCTCCGTAACGACAACGGTATCGGGGGGCAGCTCGACATACACGGTATCGATAACCACCTCGGGCACAGGGTCGCCGCAGTCGCCCACTACCACCCAGTTGTCCAAAAAGTTTTGGTCTTCATACAGTCCCGAACCCCACGGGGTGCCGTCCCCATTTACTCCTACCTCGGCCCAACCTCCGTCAGACGCATACATAGTTTGCCCGTAGCTAATCTGCCAGATGACAGCTTGGATGCTATACCCTTCCGTAACCCAGTACGTGATGACGCTCTCGAGGTTGCAGTACATCTGTCCCGATGTAGGCCCGTCGACACAATCAGCTTGGTATGGATTGAATATCGGAAACGTAACCGTATCGCCAGCATAGTAAGGCGGCACAAGCGATTCGTCGTACAGGTTGGTCCAGTTCGTTGGCGACTCCGTAGTAGTGGCGGTATATATCCATCCCGGGTGGTTG
>Ga0213865_10000557_pt1 | contig 25305 bp, 27 predicted proteins | sample PICome_6_FD_160100 | JGI IMG/M metagenome (GOLD analysis project Ga0213865, IMG submission 160100) | Coastal seawater microbial communities near Pivers Island, North Carolina, United States - PICO282 | ecosystem: Environmental > Aquatic > Marine > Coastal | place: USA: North Carolina...
TCAACACCGTCGATTAAAGCGCTGCCCTTTCGGTCAGGATGCGTTTCTGTTTCTTTTTTTTCGTTAACAAACATAGCGCCAGTGTTATCTTTTTGCTCGTAATTACTCATACTAATTTCTCCAGTTTTGGTTCATAGTTTTTCGATAGCTTCCAGTATGAAAGCAGGTTTTTAAACATATCACAGTGCTTAACATGCGATTCTCTATCCCACACGTGATGCATTGCTATAGATGGATCTTCTCGGTCAATAAATACCGATATTCTTACAGGGTCGTCAAACCCCAGGCCCATTGCATAAGCTGAAAGCTGCATGCCATGCTCATCGTACACAAGCTTGGCTGGGTCTTTCCCTTCCAGGTTATCCTTGGTTTTAAAATCCACTACTATCCCATGGGGTGAATACAGGTCCACCTTTCCGCCAAATCCAAGTGGATGACAAAAAGAGTTTTCCGGCGCCCAGGCTTGATGTGGATATAATCCCTCAAGTATGTAGTTAACAGACTTAAATGGCTGGGTTGTTCTGTCTTCGCACAAAAATCCTCGCTCGATTTCAGCATGTATTTCTGACCCACGGATTGCCGCTCTCATGGATACCTCTTTTGCCGCATCCTTAATTCTGTAAAGGTATGCCTGGTCAGACTCATCGGGACCCTGGTGATAAGCCATAGCAGCTTTTACCGCCTGGTCCACCTTCCAGTTCTCCAGAGCAGGCTTAGCTGCCACCCCCAGGATTGATGTTACCGATGGAACAAGGTCATGCTTTCGAGCGTCACGAAGCGTAGTGTTTCGGACCTTACCGTTAGCACCTTTGACTGTGTAAGCTGGCTGGCCATCGACGTCATACCAATGGCCAGATTCAGCTTTATAACTACTCACTTGGAACCGCCCAGGATGGCATATTAATTCGCGTAGCGCCTTTCAGGTAATAAAGATATCTACCAATGCCAAACTTGACTGCAGCACGCTTGAATGCATCAGACATGCCGCCCTTCTCACCTTCAATGCTTGTGTCGCCAGCGCCGTCACACTTGGTAACCCACTCACCATCAACACGGATTGAAAGGTAGCAGATGATACGACCATGGCACTCTTCGTATCGGTCCTGCCAGTTCTCAGTGCCTACAACATCATCCAGGCGCTTCATTACATCACGCGCATTAATGTAAGCCAGCTCCCTACCACCCCCGCCCTGCCGCCAGCTCAGCTGACGGACTTCGAATGGCGCTTTGAGTTTAGCTTGAATATCATTCCACATAATTTGCTCCCCCTTCGGTTGCGTACCAGCCATCACACTCAGCCTGGGCGTACAGGTTTCCGTACTCCAGGTCATATGCTTCGGGCATGCCGACGCGCCATGGCTTGCTGTGTTTAAAATCGAGTCGAGCTATCAAGCGGTAAAAAGACATGCGTCTATCTTCTTGCTCGGCTGCCGCCTGCTCGTAAGCTTGGATAAGGTCTTTCTCAGTCATTAGATTGTCCTCTTTATGAATGCCCCCCGCAGGGGGCGATTGAATTACTGGGCTTCGTATGGAATAACATCAATGCCGTTGCCTGGCTTGAAAACATTGACAACAGTGCAGCCAACATAACCCATGCCTTGCAGGTTAAAGGAAAAATGATCCTTGATGCTATCGCTGGATGATTTGACCTGGACCATACCTTTGGTCAGGTTGCCAGCTTTACGGATAAGGTGACGAACACCATCTGAATCGACACCTTCAAATCGGTACTTGCCGTTCTTCAGCTCGGTTGCAATGATGCGGTCAATAGAAAAGTTAGACATTTGGTATTTCCTCGTTTCGTTGAATGAAGCGTCATTATAACGAGATGTATACAGAAATGCAAACTCAATAGGTCCAGGATTTACCTACACCATCACGAATATCAACATGCACAAATGTTTTGGCAAGCCCTATGCCATTAAATCCCATTTCAAATGCTTTCTTCATGATTAGGTGTGCTTCGGCTGCGCTATTGATTTTAATGTCGGCAGCAATCCCCTGGGCGTGTGTCCCTGGGCGTGCTTTTCTAGACTCTATAGGGTGGGTGGGATCTCGATATCCGCTGGTGATAATAAACGGTATGCCGCACTGGTGGCGAAGCTCATCGAGCTTGTTAAGAAAGTCCCAGGACATTTTATTGTTGCCAGTATGCTGGCAGTCGAAGTCCTCTATTTTAAAGTATCTCATTTTAGTCTCTTTGGTATGGGTCATTTAAGTAGTCAAGTCCACTCCACAGCTCCTCAACCTCACGCTGCAAAAGCTTCATGGTTTTGTCGTATCCCTCAATGTCATTTGCCAGCAGCTCGGCTTTAGCAACTGTGGCTCGCATTGCTTCAACATTTTTCTCAAGGTCAGTGATCTGTACCCTTAAAGCTAAAAGCTTTTCCTGCTTATCTAGGACTGTGCTTAGATTGACACCCAGCTCTGCAAGCTTGCTTTTTAACTGGCTTACGTCATTGTCTACAAGCTGCTGCTTTATTAATGATATCTTTTCTTCAAGTGGTTTAATGTCTGGTATTTCTACGGCTTCTACCGCCGTAAGACGACCGTATAATGAACTAGCTGTCCAAACTCCACCCCCTAAAGTGGTCGAAAGGCTCAACAAGATGGCTAGATAAACCCCCTTAAATGACCTATTCCCGATTTTTAACTCTGTCTCTTCAAGGCTCACTGTGCGTACTCGCAGTTAATATTTTGTACTAGACAGTCATAACCGTACTGGGTCGGACCGTTGGTGTAAAACTCGCTTTGCTGGCCTAGTGACAAAACCTCGCTTTCACTTAGATACAAGTCCAAGCCAAAATTGCTACCGTTCACAAATACGGCTGTAGCGTTGCCGGTCATCCAGGAAACCTTCACCCACTGCTGTCCAGCATCATACGATAACGAAGCTGTCTCAAAGTTTGAGTTGTTGTTTTCCGCACCCTGCTGCAAAAACGTAGTCGCTTCTTTGTTTGCTGCGACGCCAAGATACGCTCCCGCATTGTTGCTGTGGGTCTCTATATCATCCAAAGATTGATTGTAGGTATTTACGGTTTCCTGGCTTATCTGCAGGTCGTTTGCCAATGTGTAGTCCTGGACCGCAGCTCGGTCATCCGGGGTCTGAGCCTGGTCAGCCATATCATTGACTTGAATCACTGTGCTAAGCTCCATTACAGCTCCTGTAAAGCTGTCTACGGCGTCGTGCATTTGATCCAACTCAGAGTATGCCATGTCTTCTAAAAACGTCTGAGCGTCGCCATATGGCATGTAATTGGCCATTGAAGCCAATGCGCTATTGTATGCGTCTACTTGCTGCTGGGAAATATGCGCTGACGTAGATAGTCCGGGTGCGCCAATGTTTCCATTGTTAACTATAGCTGCGCCGACAAGCATCACGCCACGGTCAATCTGCGATACCAGGCTGGATGACGTATTTAATAAATCATCAATTTCGCTTGCTTGTACGGAACCGATCAGAAACGCTAATACCGCTATCTTCATTCTCATTGGGAGTGCCACCTATGTTTAGCAATTGCTTATAGTAGTCCTCTCGTTCTTGATAGTCGGGTATATATAGATCCGGGTTGGACTTCATCACCAAGTATGCACGCTTGCCAACTACAAGCTTTCCGTTGCTTAGTACCGGACACGGGGTTCCACTAACAAACATGCTTAACCAGGTAGCATTATTCTGGCATAACCTACCAATACTGGCTACCTTCATACCGACGTCGAACAGCATCTTAGCGTCACGACGTCTATTGCAGTCTTCATCTACCTTATACTTGCCGGAAGCGTAACCAAAAACCCCGGTCTGTAGAGATCCTGAAGTGCCTTTTAAGCAGGTCTCCAGGCCACTTGACAAATAGCTGCTGGATATAGCGCTAGAAACCGGGATCTCGCTAGAGGACCCGGCTCCGTTGTACGTATTGCTTACAGACTTATCTTCTGTGTTGTTGTGGCTATTGACCGTACTGTTTTCTGCGTTCGTATTCAAGCTGCCATCTTGTGTGGTCCCGGCAAATATAGATCCCGAAAGAAAACACAGAAAAAGCAGCCAGTACATTACTTCCGCAGATCCATTATCTTGCTTACGCCACGGATACCAAAGCTGCTGGATATAGCAATAAACAGCAAATACTGATACCACTCTGGCAGCTCAGATAACGCATTAAACCCTAGATGTACTCGGTCAATTATGGATGTGTCGTTTGCAATAATTGCATATCCAACCATAAACACAGGTATCGAAAGCACAATGGTCCAAAATTCATCTTTCCAGGATGTGGCAGATGCATCCGCCATCTTACTTTCCCAGTCAGCATCATTTTGTATTACAGACATTTTTGCCTGGTGCTTAGCCTGCTTTTCTTCCGCCTTGTTTTTAAAGTAGCCAGTTACTAATCCAGTTACTGGACCTATTAAGCTACTTAACACGGTTAGTCAGCTCGCGTACTGTTTCTGATTCCCAAATACGGATGCCAAACCAGACAATACTAAACAAACCAGCAACAGGTGGAACCCACAATGCCCAGGCAGCAACAGCTGTTGATCCAGCTGCAATGTCAATCATTTCTTTAGTTTCTTCAACCATTGGATTTCTCCTTATACCTGGCCAGTGCCGGGAACAACATAAATAAATGTTGATGACCCGCTGGCTGTCCGATGCCCACCAATAACAATGTTAGGTATCAATCTGTATACCGCTGAAGAATTTGGCGGAACCTGGAAGGTATTTGCCTGATTTGTGAAGCCGGACTTTAGATATGCTCCCAGCTCAGCAGCTCCGTCAACACCCTCGTGCGCTAAATAACCAATCTGGACCCAATCATCGTTTGGGTTAGTAATTAAATACTCAGCCAAGTCCTGCTGCCCATCATAATATGGGCAATGCACGCCAAGCTCAGTGCCGCCTGCAGATGATGGTCGCGTATCAATAGGGACTTGGTTACCCATTGGGGTAAAAGGATACATTGAAGTTGTTGGCATTTTATTGCTCCTGTAATGTTGTTTGATAGGCAGCAATAACAGATTCCGTATGCACTAAAGCGCAAACACCTTGCACCTCTGCACTTTCTGCGGAATAGTCTTCGCCTGGGTTAATAGTTTTACGGCTGTAGCTTGAGGATAATTCAACACCATCTTCTATAACAGCGGTTTTTGTTCTAACAAGCACAAACTTGTGCTCACCTACGATTTCAATTTTGTCTTCGGTTATTACTTTTTCTAAAGCCATTTTTTTCACCTGTCAGTGCCCGGAATCCACCGTGCATATGGTTAAGGGGTAATATAAGTCAAATCAAATATTACTGTTGAAGTTCCGCCTGTATTCAGAGAGCTTGCATTTACAGATGCCGCTGAATTGTTTTGGCGATTATATTTTAGCTGCGCTGTGCTCGAATTGTGTATACCCTGAATATAAACATCTGGAGCTTCTGCATTAGTAAAGTTATTCAGCTGTACCGCGCTGTGACCTCGTGCTCCGCTGTTTGCTAAAATCGGGAAAGGTAACCCAGTAATACGAATTGCGCCTGAATTAACGCCAGTTGTATCAATACTAGCCATGTTTACACTTACATGTACAAGCCTTCCAACTTTAGTGTACTGACCTGTGAATGTACTAGGCGAAACCCAAGGGGATGCATTGGCATTTGTCATGCCAGCGGTCCAGGTTCCTTTCTCATAGTCATCTAGCAGCTCATTATCAGTGTTGCTTCCAAATCTAACACCGCCGCTGACGTACAAATCTCTAAACTGACTTGTATCAGCACCAAGATCCATAGAGTCGTTGTAAACGCCATTGGTTGATGTTCTTGGCTGTACAGAGTTTGGGTTTATCTTAATTCCCTTATTTGTTGGCTCACACAAAATAGGCTTGTTGCCGGTAGTGCTATAAACTCTGAGCTGGTCAACACCGCCCTGCTTTAGGGTTAGCATTGCTCCTTCATCTACAGTTCTGTTTGATACAAGCGGTGACTCATCCACACTTGTTGGCTGTACCAAAAACTCAGCAGATTCTGCGGTAATAGTTTTAGCACGAACAGCACCGCCTTCTCTAAGCTCAATATGGTCGAGAGTTGAAGAAGACACAAGAGTATCGACTAATAATCTTCCTCGTTCATCAAACCTGGCAACCTCTCTTGCTTCCGTGCCGTCATCACTGTTGTTTGTGCCAAACGCTAAATAGCTGCTTGGAAATTGCTCCTGGTGGGCGGCAACAATAAACGCCTTAACGCCAGGCGACTGATTATCACTGCTCACAAAATCAATTGCGCCCATAGGCTGACCTTGCTCAACAAATGTATCAGTGCTGTTAAATCGTAGTCTGTGTGCCGTTGGGCTGAGAGTTACTAAGTTACCAACACTAGAAAACGACAATGAGTTATTGATTGTGTAAGTGCCTACACCGCCTGTACCTGTACCTTGAGAAACAATAAATGTATTTGGCGGGATGTTTGTATTGTTACCTACAAGAAGTTCACCCACGCCTATTGTGCCTGGGGTTGCTCCCATTGACTCAACTGTCAAAGTTGTTCCAGAGCAGCTTGCAGTGAAGTTTGATCGCCTGTTGTTTACTCTTCGTATTTCTATGTCAGCTTCAAATGTATCTAAAGATCCGCCATCGCCAATACGTACTTGGTCATCAACTACTAAGTGATCGGTTCTGGTTTCACCTTCAACATCGAGCTTGGAAGAAGAGTTAGCTGTAGCGCCAATTCTTACATTGCCGGTAACGGCGTTAAACTTGTGCGCTGTTACTCCATCATTAGTGCAGAAAAGCTGACTGCCATCAGATATCAATTCGAAGGATCGAAAACTATTAGATCCGTCATATCTAAAAAACGTATGCGACCCAAATGTATTTGTATGGCCCTGAGACCTATATGAAAGGCCGCCAGACTGGGTAGCTCCAGTAAAATAAGAACCAATCCTGCCTTCATTGCCTGCACTATCATTGTCTTTAAAAAACACGTACGGGTTCGCGCTTTCTACGGTCCATTGGTTGCATCGACCTGTACCGTCAACATCAAGCAATTGAGATGGGGTCCCTGTCCCAATACCTACGTATCCTTGTGTTCCATCAACAAACAGAGCATTACCGTCAGTGTCACTTTGCACTTTGAAGTCAACTGGCTGACCGTTACCATTGAAAATAATGCGGTCATTATCATTTACACCAGGGCTGTGTCGATATGAAAAAATTTCTTTATCTTGACCGGCCTGCTTATTTGTTAGGTACAGCTCAGCGGTTTCTGATCCATTAGTAATAATTTCAGCTTTACCGTACAGACGTACAAAGTTATCTACTTTATAGCCAGCATCATTTTCAGTAGTTAAAACGATTTCGCCAATGTTGTCGTTTGGCGCTGGCGACGGGCTGTTTCTGTAAAACTCAAGTGTAGGACCAACACCCACGCCTGCGTTTGTGCTAATCAGAGTAAGTGGAGGGTTATTGCCGTTAACTGTCATTGTATTAGGCGCAGTCGTAGCAATAGATGCTGGGGTGAATGATCCAATAGAAAGCGTATCAGCTTCCAAGTCACCTGTTACTTTAACGCCGCCATCTTTAGTGTTAAGCGTTTTAACGTCATTGTAGTATAGATCGACAGAGCCATCTGAATTTGCTTCGATTAGCGTTTCTGCTCCGCTCTTACCTTTTAACTTAAAGTTAGTCTCAGTGGTAAGTAACAGCTGTCCTGTGCTGTTGTTTAGGCTTGCATTAGTACCATCATGCTGGATCGTAAAGTCGTTGCCTGATCCAAACTTTGCGTCACTGGTATCAGTGAATGTAATGTTATCCCCAGCACTTACGTCTATATCTGACCCGCCAGTTGATGCGCCAACACCAAGCACTTCAGATAAGCTATCTGTTGCTGATATCTGTGCATCTACATAGGACTTGATAGACTGCTGAGTTGCCAAAGCAGTGTTAGAGTTAGATGCCATATTGTCTTCATCTAAAACTCTGCTTACTGCTGAGCCTGATTGTCCCTCTAATTGGTCAAACGTAACCTTACCGGTTACATCAATGCCTGAAGAATTTGTAGTCAATCTCTCAACATCATTGTTGTAAAGTCTTACACCGCCATTTGCTGTGGCTTGTATGTAGCTTTCTCCAGCCTGAGACTCCACCCGCAGCTGTGTACCTTGAATAATTAGATTCCCAGCACCACTGTCACGAATAACAGATCCTGGAATTAATGGGTCGTGATATATCTTTAGATCACTGCTATCGCCAAATCTAACTTCTGCATTATCAGGCAAAAAAATAGAATCGCCAGTGCTAACATTTATGCTAGTACCGCCTGTAGTGTTTCCCAGGGCCAAGGTCTGAGCCAAGGTCTCACCAGGCCCGACAGTGTTGTCAACATAAGCTTTAATTGACTGCTGGGTTGCTAGAGACACAGGGCTGTTAGACGCCATATCATCTTCGTCTTTAATGTTGTTCACTGTTGCGCCGGTATCGCCCTTCAGAGTATTAAACTCTATTAGGCCATCGACATTTAAGCCAGCGTTATTGATAGATGCTTTTAAAGAGCTACCGAAATAAAAGTCTGTTCCGTTTAATCCAACACCCTTAATAATTACCTGGGGCTGTGCTGTCACAGAGCTGCCAAGCTCAATATTTGCATCTGCAGATATTTTTAAATTACCAAGTCCAACCTCTCTAATGTAGGTATCAGATCCATCGTGATAAATTTTTAGGTCGTTGTTAGTTCCGAACCTTAACTCTTCGCTGTCATTAAATTTAACATCGCCAGCAATAGTTCCGCCTGTAAGCGGCAGGTATGGGCCAGCAAATCCAATAAAAGACGATCCGTCGTAAACTTTCATCAAGTTGACAGTTGTATCAAAGAATATATCGCCTACCTGAAGTGCAGTGCCATCACCTCTAGTGCTTGGAGCAGTAGAGAATGCTCCCAGGTACTGTGTAATCTCTTCTACCTGGTTTAGGACAGTTGTTACAATACCTTCTGGGGCTTCGTAAACAGTCACGCCAGCCGCGTTAACCACCTTAATAGAATAGGACCCGCCAGTGTAAAATGCGGCAGGGGTTCCCTGGTAGTACAGGTAGCCATTTGTGGTACCAATGGGCAGTGCTGCCGGAATACTTAATGCCTGATCGAAAAAAACCGGAATAGGGTTAGCTACCGGGTCTTTATTTACCTCACCAATGTAAATCTTGCCATTGTTAAGGGGCGTACCGTCAGTGTCTGCAAACTGGGGGAATCCAGCCTGGATAGCAATTGCTGTCATTTTCTAGGGTCCTTTAATGCTTTTTCAATTCGCGATTTTACTTCTGCATCTTTAACGTATTCTACGCCTTTGCGTAAAATTGTGACAGCCGGAATCGGAATCGTACCGCCTGTAACGCCAAACGTGCCTAAAGTATCTAGGTACTGGAATATTGCGGATGAAGTGTTTGAGTAGTTAACAACACCAGGGGGAGCTGTATAAATGTCAGTAGCCAGGTCAGCCAGGTCTCGAAGCACTTGTGCGCTTTTCTTGCCAAATAATCCGTCAAGCTTGCCTGCCTGGTCCAGCTCTCTAACTGTTTTTTGCAATCTATCTGGCGACAATATTGGCTGCCCGCGACTATCACGCTGACTTGGGCTGGTAGCTCGGTCCTGAATATACTGAATAGATGCAGCTTTTACGTCTGCCCAGGCTTGCTTCCCTTTTGGGCCAGCCTTCAAAAGAGTGCTTCGTAACTTGTTAATTTCTTCCATTGAAGATTTAACAATAATTTGGTCAAAAATCCGATCAACAGCAACTTTGCGCTCAGATGTTTTGCCCTTTGTTCCAAGCAGTCGTGCTGTGAGACCTGTATTTTCAAACTCTCTAGCATATCGAGATCTCTGAGACCTTGCGGCTTTGTACAGCTCTCCGCCTGCGCCTTCAGTTGCTGCGTCAATTGACTGGTTGATTACTTTGGCAACTCGCCCATCATTTGGGTTGGTCCAATCTGTTCCCTGGTTCACAAATTTACGCAACAATTCCGTGTTGTTTAACGGTGTTTGCACGCCAACAAGTCGCCCGTCAGGGGATCTCTGCAAAGCTTTAAGACGCAGCGCTTCAGCTTCAACAGCAGAAATAATCGGGGTCAAACCTTTTTGCGGCTCTAATTCTGTTAACGTCGCCGCCAGGCTATCGGTAGCAACTGGCTCGGACATTTCTCCAGCTTCTTCAGCTCGTCTGTAAGACTCCTGGATTTGCTTTCGCAGCACCTCAGCTTTTGTCACCAGGGCATCATCTACCGCAGCACCAACATCTATCACCTCACGGGCAACTGGCGCGTTGATGTCAATCAGCGCATCGAAGTTATCTAGGAATCTGGCAGTTTGATTTTCTACTCTGGCAACTAGTGGTGCGCCCACTTCAAGCTTTGCTGTCTCTTTCTCAAATTTTAACTGGCTGGGATCTCTGGTTCTTTGCCCAAGAGTCAAAGCAGTTTCACCTTCAAACGGTACAGGCAAGCCTTCTGCGACGGTCTGCCGCTGTGTACTCATTGGAGCCTGAGCCGCGCCCACACTTCTTTCTGCCGGTATCACTTCACCAGTTGCTGGGAGCCTGCCCAACATTCCCTGGCCAGTACCACGCTCACCAATTACTCTGCCGGGTAGTTGACCTGCAGTGGTCATTGCCTGGCGCACAGCTGGTGTGGCTGTCATTGCACCCTCAACAATGGCTGGAGCTGCCATGGGGCCAACACCCAATACTGGGGGAGCCTGGCTCACCGCTTCACCTACAGCCTGCGTGTATTGCTGGCCAGTCGGGGTCTGCGGCTGAATAGTGCCTTCTCTCATGCCGGTAAGAGCTGCTTTCTCGATTAGGTCAGCAGCTTCTTTAGTGCCAAAGTTACCTGATAATATTTGTCGGGTAAGCTCACGGCCAAGTCCGACAGCATATCCAACTGTTCCCGTAGTCGCGCCAGTTCCCATAGCCAGAGCTGTTTCACCTAAACCTACAGCACGCTCACCCATTGTTGGTGCTGGCTGTTGAACAGGGGGTGGCAATTGCTCACCAAGAACAGGCACTTCTGGGAATGCGCCAGAGGCCATGCCGCCAACCTGTGGCTGCTGTACAGGTTCTTGTACAGGTGCGGGAGTGACGGCGGTAAGTTCAGCCTGGATCGCTGCTGCAATCTGCTCGTCAGTAGTGCCGTCTGGGAAAGTAAATTTTTTACCGCCTGCTCTGACTGTTAATGGCATTTATTCAGCCTCTTTTTCTACTGTGAAAGTAATTCCGCCAATTGTGACAGTCCGGGCCTGTGGGTTTACGTCTGATACAGTGCCAGGAACAGGAACATTACGACCAAACTTCTTTTTAGCTTGTTCGGCGTTTTTCTTCAGCAGATCTTGTATCATTTTCAGGTTATCAACAAATTGATCCCGGCTCTGCCTAAATGACAGGGATCTGATACCATCTTCAAGTCTTGCGCCTTCAGCGTCAGTCAACGTACCCATGCCGGCCATTTTTGGCACTTCGCTCAAGAACACTTGAGATTTCAGGGTTTTAACAGCTTCTTCCAGGTCTGCAACATCCTGGTCGTAGGTAAACAAGCCTGACTGCATAGTACCAGTTGCTGTACCAAATACATCTGTAGCACCTAAGTAGTCACTTCTCTTACCAATGTCCATGATTTCGTCAATTAAAATCTCTGCTCTTTCTGCCTGGATCTGGGCCATAGTTATTTCGTTTTTCTTCTCTGCCGCCAGGTCAATAGCTTTTTGCTCAGCCTGCTGAACTTCCAGCGATAGCTTTTGTCTCTGCAATTCGGAAAGCGCCTTGGCTTCCTCACCTTTAAGCTTTGCAAGTCCCTCAATCTGCTTACGAATTTCTGGGTCCTTAATCTGGTCGGACAGGTCGAGTCCCATGTTAGCCAGGTTTGCTGCAGCAGTAGTATCTGCCCACTTAGCATCAACGACCGCTTTGTTAGCCTTAGCTGTTGCTTCCCTTACTTCTTGTGGAGTCATTTGTTCTTTCTTAATAATATCCTGGCGTATATTAAGATTTTCAAACATCTCCTTGGAACCTGGCACAGCGGTCAGGGTTTGACCCAGCATCATTTCTGCTGCCAATATCTGATCTTGACTGCCAAGTGTGCCGTCTTCGTTAACCATCATATTTCGCAGCGATTTAAAATATGCGCCTGATGACTTATCGCCTGTTTCATCTGCAGCCGTGATGCGCTGATTCAGAATATCAACAGCGTATTGGGGGTTGTAACGCAATGCTGACAAAAGCCTGCCGCCCTCGGTGACGATATTTTGATTCTGTAGATCTGTTTGACCCTCAAATGCTTGTTGCAGCTTACTTATGGATTCTCCACCCAGAGCAACACCAAGATTCATATAGTCATCATAGGTTCTCTCGCTCCCTGTGAATGTGTCAACCGCAGAAAGTTGTTTCTGCAGCTGTTGATTCGCCAAGTTTTGAGCCTGGTTAGCTTGTTGCTGAGCCTGCTGCTGTATCTGCTGGCCCTTTAGTGACTGCATATACGAAAGGTTTTCAGCAAATGAGGGGCCTGTATCAATATTGTAATTGAATGGTTGTACCATGATTTTTCCTTACGAGAATAATCCTAATTTACTTACGCCTGATTTGTCGTTAAACATACCCATTGAGTCAGCCATACCTAATTGGGATAGACCGCCAAACATCTGGCCTGCTGCACCAAATGTCCCTAAAGACTGGCCAGCTCGTGCCGCGCCCATTGTGGCTTCGCCCTGAGCAATAGCATTTCCACGGTTAAGTAGTGTCTGACCGACATTCGCTCCAAGAGCCATTGCACCAGTGCCTTCGCCTGCCGCTGCTGATTGTCCTGCAGACGCCAATCCAGCCAATCTACCGTATCTTTCATTTACTAAGCTGTTTAAAAGGTTAGGTCTAATCTCAGCCAATGCTCTTTGAGTGTCACCGCCGCGCAGGCCACCAGTAGCAGACGCGCCAGCCAGCTGGCCCTGTACTGCTTGGTCCTCATAAAATCGGAATTTCTCACCTTCAGCAATATTTCTTAGTGCTTCAGCTTCAGCTTCAGGACCGGCCATTCCACCAAGAGCCATCATCTGCTCTAAGCCAACTAATCCTGCTTCCCGGAAGGGGGCCATTAGCTTACGCTGTAGGCCAAATTGCTCTTTCTGGAAGTCAATTGACTCGCGATTTGCTTGTACCTGGGCGTCAATACCTCTTCTAGCTGCCGCAGACTGGGCCTTTCCAGCTGCTCTTGCTCCCATAGCGCTCATTGCGCCAGCTCCAAGTGTGCCTGCTAGTATCGCTGTGCTAGTTGCTACCGCCATATCTATAATCTCTTTGTGTAAGTGGTTTCAGCTAAACTGTAACCTTCGTTGATATAAATTTTTCTTACTACTTCTGGCATAGATGTTTCCATAAATGTCACACTAAATGTTGCACATCCTTTATCTTTAGCTGCCTGCTCTAGCCACCGTAAAAGCTCTATGCCTATGCTGCTTTTGCGGTACTCTGGCTCTACCCACCAGGCAAGCTCAGCGCCAACAATAATCTCGTCATTGCCCATCAATGGAGACAATAAACCGCCAGCAGCGCCAACCAACTTGCCATCAACTTCGGCAACTACTAAAAGGTCATGGCTTAGACTTAACTCAAGAAAGGGCAGTGCAGAACCTTTTTTGTATTCAAACCCAGAGCCAGTGCTTGGCCAAAAATTCTCCACTAACCTTTCAATTCCTGCAATATCTGCAGGCTCACCCCTTCTTATCATGAATTAATCCTCTGTTGTTTCTCTCCCTGTCCCGCTAATCACTATGGTTCCACCCTGAGATGCAGATGCAACCAGGGTTCCGCCAGCTAATATAACCTGGCCCACTATTTCTGGGCATTGGTATGTTTCAGTTGGCGCAATAGCACGCTGAAACAGGACAGCATTATTGTTCCCAAATGTACCACCAGAGTTTGGCAGATAAATAGTTACTGCCTGGCCAATATTCGACGTATTCGTCAAAGTAAGCTTGTCAACAATTGTGACTACATTTCTTGCAGTGTATAGGGTAACGGGTGATTGTGCTAGATGCTGCCGCCCGATAATGTTAGTGATCCTGGTAGCCATTATTGTTGTACCTGTGTTACTTGTAAAAGACACGCTGGCGCCGCTGGCGAATAGCTAGTTGCTGAAGTTGCCAACAAAGTTACATTTGTGTCGCTGGTTGCGTATTTTACTTGTATGTAATCGTTTGCTGCTAACCTGAAAAAGTTAGAGTTTGTGTAGTCAACATATGTTCCATTATCTTTTATTGAGACATATGCAGACGAATTAGCAATATTTGTACCATTCTTGGCAAACCAAAAATGCAAGTCCTTTACGCTGGAATTGTTAGACTTAATTTGTACGTTAAAGCTAAATCGGTACAATCCGCTGTTCTCTACCTTTACCTGGGTCTGTGGAGATCCTTCTAATACAACACCATGGCTTATTTCTGTGTTTGTGAAGTACAAAGTAGTCGCGGCGTTGGCAACACTGGGCGATTGCGTTGTAGTGCTAAACTCCCCGTAGTATTTGTCTTTTTGCTTTATAAAATCTACAAATATAACGCCATTTACAGCATCGGCAATTGTTACATACCCGACGTTAACAATTTGATTTGGCGTTAACGGCTTATAGCCGGCAATACGACCTGGAACAGCAGCATCTGCATATAGCTCTTGTCCAGCGGTCCAAAATTCAAAGTAATCTGCCTGGATCGTGTCTAGGTCCCGCACAAGTCCATAAGATGTTGCCAGGCCAGTTTGGCCAGCCAGTATTGTCTCAGTGGTAACGCCTAAAACCTTGTGGACATCCATAGATCCGTCAGCATTAAACTTTACAAATTTAACTCTGCCGTCTGCAGTAACGCCATCGAAAGCAACTAATGTGCCATTTTCTAGAGTTGCGCCAGTGTCATTATACCCGTAGGCATACACCTCTTGGCCGACCTGCTGCACCACACCATTACCATGACCGATGTTTAATGTGTTGTCTATATTGTTCCAGTGAACCCTGCCGTTTTGCTCCAAAACCGGGGCGTTAAGATCAAAATCTATATAATCTGACTTTTGCTGCTGGGTAAGATTAGCTGTTTGACTGTCACCTTCGATCTGGCTTGTCGCAATTGCATTGTCATTTTCGACTACCGTCTTAAATGCTGTCTCCATAGCACGCACATCTCTTGGCTCTTTGTCACTAAAAAGCCTTCCAAGCATTTGACGGGTAAATATGACCGGAAATGGCATCAGTAAGCCATTGGCTCTAATTGAGCCTCCAGTCGCAACACGCTAATGAATGCCCTAGAATCGCCTCTAAATCGCTGTATGCGGAAGTTTCTAAGCATCCCTTGCTGACGCCACACCAATCTCTTGTTGCGGTCTCCGGGCTTCCCTGTGCTTATCCTGCGGTCCTGTGACCACACCTGACCGTCAACACTGTATGAAGTAGTAATTGTAGGGTCATCCTGGTTGGTAAACTCTTGGCCATTCCTGCCAGTAATAGCGACCAGCTCAAGCTCATGAACAAGAGCGCCATTTCCGCCGTTGTAAATAAACCCGGTACTAAACTCCCAGGGAATAATGCTACGGCCTTGTGTAGATATCTTGTCGCTATACTCGCATCGCCTGCCTGTAAGATGCTCACAGACTACCCACTTGTTATTGTAGTACCAGATATCACGGTAATTGTATTTACCAACACCACTCTCTGCAGAAGATAGAATATGCCATGTGTAGCCGCCGCCCATTGCCTGGCCAACATTAGCATCAAACACTAAGGTCTTGTCTGGCAAATGCACCAGAAGCTCATCCAGGCTTTTGCCGGTTTTGGTTTCAAACCTTACTTTCGAAAGCTGCTCATCTGTGTAATCCAACAGCATAGTGTCCACAGTCTTGGTGCTGATTTTGACAGCTGCGCCATTTACCCCTAGATATATGGAAGGGGCCTCGTTTCGATATCCGCCCAAAAATGCAATGCTATCTTTATAAACACAGCAAGCATCTCGACCGATTGCTCCCTTCATAATCTGGGCGCCCTCTACTCTACGGAAGGGGAATCCTGTGCCACCAACATTCTGGAACACCTCGATAGTGTTTTTGTTAATAGCGTAAACTTCGTTGCGTATTTTGTGCAGCGCAACCACCTCATCCGGGTCGATCTCAGAGCTTCCATATTTAAATGGGCTAAAGCTTGTAGGGTCGTCGATATCACTAACCACTAAAAACTCGCCGTCAGTGGTCATGTAGTAGCCGTCAATGAATATGGCGTCTTTTACTACGCCAAGATCTGGATCTGTCACCTCAACAAATACTTCGCCAGTAGTTCCTACTTGGCCGCCTTTGTAGTTGTAAAGGTAAAGCTTGTTGTTTGAAGCGATTGAAATAAGGTCAAACCCATAGTCTAAACGTGCAGGTTTTTCTGGATCGTCTGCATGCGCTTCGATAACAATGTTATTTCCGCTGCTATCAACCAGGGATGTTATGGCGTCTCCATACCTAAAAAGCCTGTCGCCAACCACACGAATAACGCCATCCTGGTTATAACCTGTCGGGCGTATCACTCCGCGTGATATAGCGTTAACAGCCTGGCCTAAGTGGGTAACACCATCAGTTGGCCGTAGGTTTCCAGCTGGACCGCTCACTTCGTTGGTTTGCGGAACTAAACGCATGTTTACAGGTAAAGCCGCCAGGAGATCTGGGCTGTTTGAAGTGTAAATCCCTTGCGCGATATTTATCTGCATAGTCTTAGCTTATTTTATTTGCTGTTAAGAAAACACGTGTTTCAGCCAATGTAGTCACTGAACCAACTTGCCTAATTCTGAACCTAAAGTTAGTTTCGCTGCCACCTAAAGTAGTACGCTCTATATACCAGGCTAAAAAACTATTACTTGGCATTGCAATCCAGGAATTTGTGGCAGAGCCGCTTAGAGCAGCACCTTCCACATTATCAGCTCGCATTTCGTAATCGCCAGGCGTGCCAGCACCAGTGTGCCATTTAAAGCTGTCCTCGACACCGTTCTGGGCGTTTCTAAAAAAACCAAACCCAGAAAGGGATGGAGTTGGCATATTGCTTAGCTCCCACGTTGCCCGGACCGTTGGCAGTCCAGACTTCGTAGAAAAAAACACATCACCCTGCTCATCAGACGGCAGGAATGCTTGATATCCTCCCGTCACTGCCTGCTCTTGAGTACCCCAAAGCTTCGGGCTACCCGGATACATTATGCGAATCCTTTAAGAAGGTTCCCGTACCATACAGAGCCAACACGTGTTGCCTGGAGAACATCGACAGCGTTTGCTCCAGTGCTAAGTACCGGCGTTACACCGCCAGGCCATTTAAACTCTGAAGGCCAAGCGATAGTTCTGCTGCCAGTGCTATCCTGGGCGAATCGAATAACCAATCCTTGACCATCCGCCGCGTTTGTCACATTAAATGTAGTGACGTTTGCGCCCATGTCAACTCTGAACTGATTGGTTTGATCCATGTCAAGTGTAACCGTGCTTCCACTAGCTGCCACAGTATCTATGTCCATGTAGGACGAAGCGCTAAATCTAACCTTACCGCTTAAAGTTGGGCCGCTTGAGAAGACTAAGTTACCTGCACCGCCTGTTGTGCCTACCACACCGGCCCGTAAATCAACAGCAGAGCCAGCTGACAAAAAGTTTTTCAGATCGCTGCCAACATTTGCTACATTGGCAATGGTATAACCAGTGCAGTTAGCCAGGTTTCCGCTTGTTACTGTCCCTAAGTTGGGCGTAATAAGTGTCGGGCTTGTTCCAAATACCAGATTTCCTGTACCAGTCTCGTTGGTAACAGCAGCGGCAAGCTGTGCTGACGTTGCAGCAAATGTGTTGTCGCTTAGGTCAATGGTTTTGTTGGTCAAAGTCTGAGCAGCAGTAGTAGTAACGATATCTGCGCCAGAGATCTGTGGGTTGTTTACAATTGTGTACCAGGTGCTTTGCAGCTTGTTAAATCGAATTGTAAAGGTAGATGTAGCACTAAAGCCAGACGGTACACCTACTGTAGTGCCACCGTTGGCATTTACAGTCAGTGCAGTAATTGTCTGGGTAGATACAAAAATAATTTCCTGGCCATCGAAACAGTCTGCGGCGGCTGGCAGTGTAATAGTGCCTGTAGCCAAAGTGCCTGCTGGGTTTAAGATCACCTGAAGGTTGCTAGTAGCAGAGAGCTGCAGATTAAATCCAGTAACCGGCGCACTGATCTGCACTTCGTAGTTTGGATCTGCAAAATTGTCTTTTACATACTGCAGCACAGTAGAGAATGATGCTTTTCTAGCATCTCCCTGGTTGCTGGAGTAAACAGGAACCTGGTCGGACCCGGCAACAGCATTTACTGCAGATAATTGGTTAATAGTCGGCATAAGTAATTCCTTAATTAAAGTCTAATTCGCCATCATCTCCAGCCAGTAAAGGATCAGACGGCGGATTGATATATGGCCGATCTGTGTCCTTCTTACCTGCACCTCGCGGTAAGGTTCCAGGGAGCTGTTGTTCTGAGGGTTTTGCAAACCGCTCCAAGAGTGTTCTATATCCACTTCTTGCTTGCTGTTTGGTTTCTGGCATTACCGCTTTTCCGTATGAAGGGGCAAGCTTTACACCAAGATTAGTAATAATTGCTTCGTGAGCAAAATCTGGGACCATTGTTACTGTGTCCAGATCTGAATCAGATGGATTGTTGACCAATGGGTAGCCAAGGCGGATGCCATAGCTGTTCCACTGAGCAATCATAGTGTCTAAACGACGTAAGGCGCTTTGTAGTTGTTCTGGCGTCAAATCAAATACGTAATTAGCCAGGCCAATCTCTTCTAATGCCTGAGTAATGTATTCGCGCTTTGTCCATCCCATCCCGTATCGCTCCAGTTGTTAATAAAAAGGGGGCGGCGAACCACCCCCCTTAAACCTGTTAACCAAATATTACTGGTTGAACAGAATGATACCAGACATCTCTGGCTGCTTGTTAACAACACCAAACAGAGTATCGCAGCGATACTTAGTAGTCATAGTGTTGATATCGTAGAACTTCTGCATAACCAGCTCAATGCCCTGGTCAGTAGTGCCACGAAGTACAGAAACACCAGCGTTATCAGGCATTGCATAACGACCAGCAAGAAGCTCCATAGAGTCTTTCTGCCAGAATGGGTTAGCTGCAGCAGTAGTAGTGTTCAGGAAGGTGATCGCTTTGTTGTTAGCCTCGGAAGTCACTTCACAGTTCTTGTACTGATCGCCAGACTCAGCAGATCCCTGACCAGAAATAATTGGTGGGCTGATAGTCATGGTAGTACCAGAGTCAACAGACATAACACGGAAAGTCTTCAGCTGACCAGTGCTCTGCTTAGTGATGTGGTGAACGGCTTCTACACCTGCGATGGTGAAGCAGTCGCCAGCAGCAACATTAGTAGTAGCAGAAACAGTGATCTGGTCTGAACGGTTATCTACGTTGATCTGACCGCCAACAGCGGTGCTGGTAGCAGATGGCTCGTAGTAGTTGTTAGCAGACGCACGCATGTCAACAGTCAGTGAACCGCCGCCAGCAGCAGCAGTCAGACGGTTTGCATAGTCAAGCTTGTAAGTGTCAAAGCTTGCTACCTGACCAACAAATGCACGCTCGTAAGCAGTAGCAGACTTGTCACCACCGAATGAACGGTTAGCACCGCCACCAGCAAGGTTACTTGCCATGCCATTGTAATCACGGCTTGAAAGAGCCAGGTAACGATCGTAGTCGGGAACACCCTGCTCGTTCATTACAGCTTCGATTTCAGCAACATCATCAAAACCAGTTGCAGCGCCTGTGCGCTTAACTACCAGGCTACCCTGAGTAGCAGCAACATCCATGATAGCGACGTTGATGTCAGATGCCAGCTTCTGCTTAGCAGCGTCAGCCAGGCGGTTTTCCTGGAGAGCATCACGCAGTTCTTTGGCGTCAAGAGTGAAAGGTACAGACTTGCTGAAACCAATAGTTGAAGGTACAGCCAGCTGAGTTGAATCCTTATACTGCGCTGAAATATCAGTGCCAGGTGCGGCATTGATAGATGTAGCAATGTAAGGCTGTGGGCGCCAGATAGTGTCGTTTGCACGCTCCATCATGGTCTGGTCAGTGTTATAAACACCAACATTTCGTGATAATACCAAAGCGTCTTGGAAACCTTCCAGGATGCTCTCAAACGCGACGCGTTCTTCTTTGTTAAATGCATTAGCCATTTTAAATATTCCTAAATTAAAAAATTATTTAGGCTCGTTTCAGACTCCGCTTATACTGCATCACTTTATCCATGTTGCCAGTTTTAGCGGCTTCTTCACGTAGCCGTTCTAAGGTTGAGTCAACAGCTCCGGAAGACTTAGTGCCTGACTTAAATGTCTTTTCGGGCTGGGCTTTCGCCTTGCGATTAGTTACTTTCAATTGTGTCTCCAGTTTTGCTACCGCAAAGGCAAAGGACACAGGGTTGTCGATATCTGCTAGTTCTTTCGCCTTCTTTGGGTTTTTGCCAAGTGCATATACCAATAGTGCAGGGTTTTCTGCTCCTTCAAGCAAAATACCTTGCTGGGTGTTGTTCAGCGTATTTTCAATTAAATGCTCAGCTGACTCAAAATCACGAACCTTTAGCTCTGATCGCTTTTGAGCGTATCCTTCAAGCTTAGACTGCCAAACCTCTTCAGCTTTTTTAAGCTTCTGCTGTTCGACGGCCTGCTGCTCATCCATGTGCCGCTTATCGTCGTAATATTGCGCTAATTGCTTTTCATAAGCATTTACGTCATACCCAAGGTCTTCAAGGCTAGGCTTTACAAGCTCTTTAGGCGCCGGATTGGACTCAGCTGCCTGGTCGTTAAGCTTTGCTTCAAGCTCCTTGTTTTTTCGCTGCAACTCCCGATTAGTTTTACGTACTTCTTTAACCCATTCAGGCGCTGGACTGCTATCTTCGTCGGTGGGCGGCGCATCCTCACCAATCTGGACTATTACTTCGTCGTCATCTGACTCATCTGACTCATCTGCATCTTCCGAATCTGATTCCTCTGTGATCTCATCCTGGTCTGCATCAGACTGTTCAGGACTCTCTTCGGTTTCTTCTTCGACTTCAACTTCTTCGTCAATTGACTCCTCAATTACTTCATCCAGATTTTCATCTGCCAATTCGTTCATCGTTTTCCCCTGTTAAACTCACCCATTCAAACGGCTGGGCGGATGCCGGTACTACAATTCTGCTGTCATATACAGCATTTTGCAATTATTTGCACATTTTTTTCTTGCCACCCTTCTTGGTGGTTTTTTTCTTAGGTGGTCGGCCCACTTTGCTGCCGTATGTACCTTTACCTGCTGGCATAATAGTCTCCTATTTACGTTTTGACTTAGCCCCGGAACATTTCCAGCGCTTTCTTGATAAATTGTTTGGAGTGTTAGGGTCATTTTGCTTTTTCTTAGGCAGTCTTTTCTTGATGCCTAAGCTTCGGGCGCAATATGAATCACCTTTACTGGTTCCAGGCTTCACTCTTGGCCCGCCACCCTTTGCTTTGCCGGCCTGGCCGTAGCTAACCTTTTTGCCGCTTGCAGTAACTTTAACTTTTGCCTTACCTTTTGCAGGACCTTTCTTCTTAACGGGCATTTGCGCTTACCTCACTAGCTTGGCTTAGTGGTGATGGCAGGGCCTGTACAGAATCACGTACAGCACTTCTACCAAAACCAAAGTCTTTAATACCATATGCAGCCAGGATAGATAAACCAGCATATCCAAGTCGCGCCAATATTTCTTTTCGCACGCCCTCTGGCATTTGGTTGTATAGCTCCGCTACCGCAGCAGCTTGGTCAGCAACAGATGCATCACCTGCGTCACCCAGAGCCGTTCCTGGGATGCTTGCGTCACCTTGCAGGGCAATACCAGCTAATCCACCGGCTCTGATTGGCGTCTCAGTAATTAAAGCCTTTCTGATTGCTGGTGTTACAAACTTGTCAAATACCTCGCCAACACCTTTCTTAAACTGCTTATACTGTGGGCCATCTTTAATAATTTCCTCAGACTCCAGCACCCGGTCCAGTCTAGATTTGTTTTCAGCATTTCGGCTTGGGTCTATCACAGATGCAATACTGCCGGCCAAAAACTTCACAGACTCTTCAGCCAAATCACCAATTACACCAGTGGCAATTTCTGTGAGATCGACTGCTGGCTGGAACCTGCCTACCTGGTCTAATGGAGACCTGGGCGCACGCTGTGGCGCTCTAGGCGCAACATCAGCTGGGGGTGTGTCAGCATCAGGTCTACGAAGCAGCTCAGGCGGCTCTGGGCGCACTGTACGGGCTTCCGCTTCACCACCTGGGGCAATCATAGCAGCACCGCCTACACCAGCTGTAGCGACTGTTCCAGGATGCATAAACGCAGTAAAGCTTCCTGAGTCTCTGTCTGCCCTAATAGCTTCACGGATCTCATCGTTGAGCCTGATGCCATGTACAGGGATTAAGCTGTCAGTGTTGGTTCCATCGCCTTGCACATAGAATGTTTCGACCTTGGCGCCGTACCGCTTAACCATCTTGTTTAGCTTGTTAACGTAGGTCTTATCATAATACTGGTACATACCCTCGCCGCCGGTCTCGCCTTTCAGCTGCCCGTCAAAGCCAGTGAAGTCATCAGCGGATCTTAGCTGACCAGTCTTTGGGTCAGTCATTATTTCAATGGCGTTATCTTTGCCAAGGAATCTAACCAGCTCTGTGTCAATTCGTGCGCCAGGATCTGTATTTCCAGATGTAATCTCATTGCCGTCTTTGTATAGTATTATCTCGTAGCTGTCGCCAGATGGCATTACGCTTACATTGTCAAAAGTTTTAAGCTGGCGCGATCTAATTGCCTGCTCACGGCCCTGGGTTAATGTTATGAAGTCAAGGTCATCAGTGTTTGCAGCGTTAATAAGGGCTTTTTTCAGGCCCAGCTCATACCAGCTGCCTTGTAGTGGAACATTTGGTGGCGCTTGTTCTAATTTTCTTATATCGCCTTCTTTGCGGCGTGCTTTTGTGTAAGCATCCTGGGTTCTTTTCTCTAAGTCCTTGAGCATCGCCTCTGCGGCTTCTTCACCTTGTTCATCCCTTACCGCAGCATACAAACCATCCTTTCTGTATCCACCTCTAAACTCTCTAAACTCTTCATGCAGCTTTTGTGCCTCTGCCTCTAAAACAGCCAGCTCTGTCCTTGCTGCTTCTAATTTTGCATCGTTTTCTGGGCCGCGATATCCTGAATCCCTGGCAGTTTGGTGCAGGTCTGATTGTAATTCGTCAATGTGCAGACTTTCGCCCTGATATGCACCCTTATCACCGACTTTAGTGAACACTGATCGCTCATTAAGGCGCATATGCATCACAGGGTTTGGATGGTCAGGGTAATGTGCTTGATCAACGAAAGGAATATCATCACTCTCTTTGAATAGCGTGTCTAGGCGCTTTATCTCCTGGACTGCCGGGGCAACACTAGGGTCGTACTCCGGCGCAAAGTCAAGTGGAGACATTCTGGTATATTTATCGGCCTTTTTAATTGCCTGGACAACAAGGTCATCGAGCTGCTCAGGGGTTCTGCCGGACAGCTCTTCAGGGGACATAGCAAATCTTCCAAGCTCTGGGCTGCTTAGAATATTTTTCATTACATCAACTGGGTTATCGCTTTCGCTAAAGACATACCCACTGTTTCTCAAAATATCTGCATTGCTCGCCCAGTTATCCATAGAGCTTTGCACTTCTTCGGCTTCACGGATAGCAGGGAGCAATTCTTTTCTCTTCTCATTGAGTCGTAGTCTTGCGCTCGGATACTGGAAAATTATTTCCATATCGTTTGTTCTTTCGCCAGGCAACACCAGGTCATATTCTGTGTTGGCCCATCTTGGCGCTACATTCTCTTTCATCTCTAGCTGATGGCGCTCTTTCAGCTCAGCAAATATTTTATCTGCAGCTTCTTTATCTCCCTTGGCCAGCGCATCCTTCATTGGCGCTAAAGCTTGTGGCTCTAAGATACGGAAATAGTCTAGCGCTGTAGTAGTAGGATCTACCAGCATATCTTCGTAAATCTGATAGGGGTTAGTATTGATAAAATCAATCACTTCCTGTCTGGTAACATCCTGTCGGCCAGCAAAGTGTTCCCGGATGCCCATAGCTTCCAGCTCAGACTCCTTAACGCCAAACTTGTCTAGCTCGTTCAGGAAAGAGTTAATTGGGCCTGGCTTCTGTCTTACAATCTTTTCTGCTACCTGCTGTGGCTTGTTACCAAACCCGGTGATGGGTCCGAAACGTGCGGCTTCTGCTTCTTCAGTGCCACCAAGCGCACCAGCGCCAACTACAGCGGGAAGTCCAAACCGTACAACAGCACTGCTATAAACAGGATGTAGCTTACCTCTGACAGATATCTCGCCAACTTTTTCACCCAAGGTGACTGTAGATTTTTCTTTAGTCGGGCGTAAACGCGGCTCAGTTTTCGACTGTTCATATCTGGCAAGGTCTACTCCTTCAGGGAATACCGTTTCCAATGTGTAGTAATGGTTCTTGCCATCTTCCACCGATATCAGTGGGAAGTTGCCATCAGGGTTAGGGTTATAGCCGTCAGGAACCTGTGTCCAATTCCAGCCAGCTTTTTTCTTAAACAGATTTGTTTTGATTTTACGGCCCTTACCTTCAGCTGGTAGCGGGCTGTATTTTTCGCCAACCAAAAACTGTGGCTTACCGTCAGGACCAACAGATAAGATTGCGTTATCAACTGTGTCACCAGTGATATCTACAAACTGATCTCCTTCCCTGGTTAAGTACCTTCCGCCAGGGGTTGGACCAAATGGGGCAGTAAATGGCTTGTAAGATTTATCATTGGGGTCGAAGAATCTTTGCGGCGCTGGGAACACGCTTCGCATTTCTGGCTTTGGTTCGCCGAATCCACGCAACTTTACAGCGGGTGGTTTTCTATCTTCTAGCGCCTGCCTTACTCTATCTTCGTTTTCTGGAGCATAATTAAAATACCCGTCATCATACAGCTTTTGCATCAGATCTGGATCACGATTTACCCAAAACTTTGCCCCAGCTGGGGTTAAAAACGGAGATGGCTTGATGGTCAAGCCGGTCATTTCTCCAATAGCATCATACATCTCGCCGCCGATGCCTAAGCCGCGCAATAGTGGCGCAACCTCAGTATCGTCTGACGACAAAGATTCATCAATATTTTGACGCATAGACGCCTTACCGACAAACTTACTTCCAGGGCCGCCATCGCCCTCATACACAAAGAAGTCAGCACTTTCATTACCTGGATCTGCACTGGTAGGGTTGCGGTCAATCTTGTACCCACGCTCTGC
>Ga0213865_10000559_pt1 | contig 25207 bp, 23 predicted proteins | sample PICome_6_FD_160100 | JGI IMG/M metagenome (GOLD analysis project Ga0213865, IMG submission 160100) | Coastal seawater microbial communities near Pivers Island, North Carolina, United States - PICO282 | ecosystem: Environmental > Aquatic > Marine > Coastal | place: USA: North Carolina...
TAACCTATGGGGCAGGCCATGCTTTTGGCATTAATTTAGACAAATGCTTCAAAGAAGTTCAAAATTCTAATATGAGCAAATTGAATTCTGATGGAAAACCTATTTACAATGATAAGGGCAAAGTAATGAAAGGACCAAACTATTTTAAGCCCGACTTTAGTAAATTTGTAGCATGATGAAAGGAAATTACCATTGGATATTATTAGGAATTGCAGCGGGAATTCTGCTTTATTTAGCTGATAAATATATTTTTTAACCTCTACTTTATTGCAAAACTACTACTTAACGAAGGGGAAAAATTTAATTGTGATTTATTTTTTTTAAAAAATTCATCCCAAGCTCTTTTACTTCCGTTAAACATTTTAGAGTTATAGTCATCGCAAACTATTATACCACCATCCTCAAGTCTGGGATAAAAAAACTCAAGACTTTTTAAAGTTGGTTCATATAAGTCAACATCTATATGTATTAAAGAAAATTTTAGATTTTTAATTAATTCAAATTTTTCAGGTATCCATCCTTTATAAATTTTAACAAAACCAAAGTCTTTCAAAACTGTATTTTTTACAAAATCTTTGTTAGAGATGAATTGTTTTCTTATTTTATTTTTTTCACTGTCGTTTAGTGCTGACAACTCATCATCTTTATTTGTATGTTTTGATAAACCCTCGAAACTATCAAATATATGAAAATTAATTTTTCTTTCACTTTGATTAATTAGTTTAGATATAAAAAAAGATGAGTGACCTCTCCAGCAGCCACACTCAACAAAGTCATATACTTTTTCTTTTTCCAAAACTTTTTTTGTTAAGTTTATTAAATCTAAATGCCTAGATTGTTTAAAGAAATTATCCGTATTAGTATTATTTGATTTTATCAGTCCCTCAAAATATAATCTATAATCATCGTTATCTTTACTGAAAGGAATAAGGTCTCTTTTGTCTATTGTGCCTACAAATTTTTTATTAATTAATTTTAAGTTAAAATAAGCTAAAAGCTTATTTAATATAACTTTAACCATAGATATCTATATAGTTTAACTATTACAATTATTCTATCTTTAAAATTTATTGCGTTAACTTAAAGGGGGCGTTCTGTTGCCAGGTGCCCCGGACCCCGTAACTTAATTAACTAAGTTAATTAAGCAGCAAGTGCGTAACTTTCGTTAGCATTTGTAAATTGGCCCGTTACGTCGGAACCATCTCGTACGAAAGAATAGCCTTTAGACATCCGTCGATCCTAATTCACCCCCATAAGTTGTAAATGGTGGAGGTGGTGGGTACTGCCCCCACGTCCGTAATGTTTATTACGAAATTCGTTTATCGTCATAGTTGGAAAACCAACACTATTAATATAAAACTCTTAATCAGAGATTCAATAAATTAATTCAAAATGAAACTAACACCAGAACAAAAGCAAGAAATTGCAGATCAGCAAGCTCAAAAAAACTCAACTAAGAGAGTTACTTCCCCTGAATTAGAAAAAATTCTTTATGAAGCTTTACCGGTTTTAGACCATGGCTTTGTTCGTGTGGTTGATTATATGGGAGATGATAGCTCTATTGTTCAGTCTGCTAGAGTTTCTTATGGAAAAGGAACAAAAAAAGTTTCAACAGATGAAGGTTTAATTAAATATTTGATGAGGCATTGGCATTCAACTCCTTTTGAAATGTGTGAAATAAAATACCATGTAAAGCTTCCTATTTTTATCGCTCGTCAATGGATTAGACATAGAACAGCAAATGTGAATGAGTATTCAGCAAGATACTCAATACTAGATAAAGAATTTTATATTCCAGATAAAGATCAACTATCAGCACAATCAACTTCTAATAGGCAGGGCAGAGGAAATTTAATTACTGGCGAGCAAGCTAATGAGGTTCTTAAAATTTTAAAAGACGACGCTACAAGAACTTATGATAATTATGAAAAAATGCTTAATGAAAGATTTGATGGCTCAACAATAGATGAAGGCAAAGTTGGTTTGGCTAGAGAGCTTGCTAGAATGAATTTAACCTTAAACTCATACACGCAATGGTATTGGAAAACAGATTTATTAAACCTACTTAACTTTTTATTTTTAAGAGCTGATAGTCATGCACAGTATGAGATAAGAGTTTATGCAGAAACCATGTTAAATACTGTAAAAAAATGGGTGCCAATAACACATGCAGCTTTCTTAGATTATAGAGTAGGCGCAGTTCACGTTTCAGCTAAAGGAAAAAAAGTAATTCAACAAATGGTCAAAGGCGAAAAAATTACTCATGAAAGTTCCGGATTATCTAAAAGGGAATGGAATGAATTAATGACATCTTTTGAATTTAAAGATAAACTAGTTTAATTTTACTTAAACACATGGTGAAAAGATCAGCCAACCTAAAAACTTTTGGTTCATACATTAGAGAACTAAGAACAAACAAAAGCATTGGTCAAAGAGAATTAGCAAAAAAAATTGGTGTAGCACCATCTTATCTGAATGATATGGAAAAAGGCAAAAGAGCAGCACCAAAAATCAGCATAATAAAAAAACTCTCTATAATATTAAAAGCTGATTTAAATCTGATGTATGATTTAGCCGGAGACTCAAAAAAATCAATAGCTTCTGATATTGAAGAATTCATAAAAGAGAACCCAAGTATTACATCGTTGATTAGATCGATCAAAGAAAATGATATAAGTATGGATGAGATAAACAATTTAGAAAAAAAAATGAATAAATCTGAAACTAAATCTTTAATAGTTGCAGCAGGACTCGGAAGTCGTCTAAAAAAACATACTGAAAATTTACCAAAGTGCATGCTCGATTTTAATGGAAAAACATTACTTCAAAGACAAGTTCAAGCCTATAACGATTGTGACATAAAGAATATTACGGTGATACGAGGGTATAAAAAAGAAAAAATTAATTATAAAAATTTAAATTATGTAACTAATGATGATTTTAAAAATAACAATATTCTTAATTCAATATTTTATGCTGAAAAAGTAATTAATGGAAATATTATAATATCTTACTCTGATATATTATTTGAGTCTAATGTAGTTAAAAGGTTGATGCAATCAGATCACGATATTTCAGTAGTTGTAGATATTGATTGGCGAGGTTACTATGTAGGGCGTAAAGACCATCCTTTATCTGAAGCCGAGAATGTAATTTTTGACTCTAATAATCAAGTGTTAAAAATTGGTAAAATAGGCACTCAAAAAGAGGAAGTACATGGAGAATTTATAGGTATGATTAAATTGACAAATCGTGGTACTGAAATTTTTAAAGAAAACTTTCATAGGGTTAAAAAGTTATATTGGAACAAACCTTTTCAAAGAGCAGCTATTTTTCAAAAAGCATACCTTACAGATATGATACAAGAATTAGTAGATATAGGTGTTAAAGTTCACTGCGTTATCATCGAAAGAGGCTGGAAAGAGATAGATACAGTTGAGGACTATCAAAAAGCCCTTAAAGAGTTTAACGAGTAATTTAATTAAAATTTAACAAATATTTAACAAATTAATCATTGACATCTTAGCATATAAAGTGTTATTGCGTTAGCGAACAAAAATAACTTAAAGGAGAATTCGATGATAAGAGCTTTTATTATAATATTAACTATAATTGTTTTAACTATTACCAATGCAAGTGCTGAGGTAAAAAAATTTAATATGGTTTTCGTACCGGCCAGTGAAAAAGGTGACGAGAATGATTATACAGGTCTAGTAACTATTGTTAATAAACTTACTGGCTTTGAAATAAAATTTATAAAAGTAACTGACTACAATGCAGCGGTAGAGGCGATGAGAGCTGATAGGGCTCAAATTGCTTGGTATGGAGGTAAAACATATATAAAGGCAGCCGAGTTAGCAAATGCAGAAGCATTTGCCGCCGGAGTAAGACCAGGAGAGAAAGATGCAGGTTATTTTACTTATTTTGTAGTAAGAGCTGATAGCAATTTAAAAGAATTTGTAGACGTAAAAGGCAAAGTTTTATCTTTGAATAGCATTGGATCCACAAGTGGAGATTTAATCCCACAAGTTGAACTAGCTAAAATTAAGCTTTCGACAACCAATAAGAATGATTTTAAAAAAGTTTTTTACGCAGGAAGTCATGATGCATGTTTACTAGCAGTATTAAACAAACAAGCCGATGTTTGTGGTATGAGTTCCAGAAACTTTGAAGCAAGATTAGCAGATAATACATTTAAAAAAAGTGATGTTAGGATATTACACAAATCTGACCGTGTACCTCCTCCACCTCTCGCTTACTCAAAAAAAATTCCTTTAGAAGATAGAAAAAAAATACAAAAGGCAGTTCTAGAGGCCCATAAACATGGAAATATTGGTGGTTATGGAGGGCAAATGTCTCACTATGTTTTAGTTAAGGACTCTGATTATGACGTTCTAAGAAACGTTGTGAAACTATTGAATAAAAAAAAATAAATTACCATGCTTGAAATTGTAAACCTAAAAAAAACATTTGATGGAGGAACCGAAGCTCTTAGAGGAGTGAATTTAAAAGTAAAAAGAGGTGAGTTCCTTTCTATACTCGGACCAAGTGGTTCTGGAAAAACTACACTATTAAGAAGTATTAATGGACTGGAAAAAATAGAAAATGGAAAGATTTTCTTTGATAACGAAAAAATAGATGAAAATTATCTACCCGAAGTACAAAAAAAAACAGGAATGATTTTTCAAGACTTCAACTTAGTGAATAATTTATCTGCAATTAATAATGTATTAACAGGACTTTTAAACTCTAGCAGTAAATTTTTATCAATGTTTTATTTATTTACTAAAGAACAAAAATTAGAGGCATTACAATCTTTAGAAACTGTTGGTTTGTTAAAAAAAGCTTACAAAAGAGCTGACGAGCTTTCTGGTGGTCAGAGGCAAAGAGTAGGTATTGCAAGAGCGATTATTAAGAAGCCTTTATTATTGTTAGCAGATGAACCAGTGGCTAGTTTAGACCCTAAGGCAGCAGAATTAATTATGTCATTGCTAAAAAAAGTTAATAGAGAGTCAAATATCACAGTTATTTGCAATCTACATCAAGTGGATCTCGCTTCAAAATATTCTGATAGAATTGTTGGCCTATTAGATGGGGAAATTAAATTTGATCAACCAGCATCTAACATTGATAAAATTGGTATTAAACAGATATATAAATAGATGAAATCAGATAATATTCTAAAATTACAGATAAACAATAAAACTAAACATCTTGAGAGATATTTAAAGCCCCAATGGACTTGGAAAACTTATACTTTTATTTTCTCTCTTATCATTGTTTTAATCCTCGTAGTTGTAGATTTAGAGATTAATTTTTTTAAACTATTTTCTGACTCATCTAAATATTTTGGCGATATTTTAGGAAGAATGTTGCCACCAGACTTTTCAAATATAAAAAATTTGACATTAGCAATGATAGAAACAATTGAAATAGCTTTTCTTGGAACTTTTATTGCTATTATTTTATCTATCCCCGTTGGTCTATTTTCAGCAAGAAACTTAGCCCCTAATTATTTTGTTTTTCTTATTGCTAGAGTTGTAACAATTTTTTTTAGAGCTATTCCAGAGTTTATTATTGCTATGATACTTGTAATTGCTGTTGGTTTTGGTGCGATCCCGGGAGTATTAGCTTTAGGATTACATACTATGGGATTTTTAGCAAAATTTTATGCTGAAGATATAGAGCATGTTAATAAAGGACCAATCGAGGCACTAAAAGCCTCTGGAGCTTCAAAAAGACAAATAATTTCATTTGCAATTATTCCTCAAATTATTCCGTCATTCATTGCAAATAATTTATATATTTTAGATAGAAATATTAGAATGGCAACCATGCTCGGTATCGTTGGAGCAGGAGGAATAGGATATGAGCTACAATCATCCTTTAGAATGTTTGAATATCAAAAAGTCTCAGCAATTATTATTATTATATTTATTACTATTTTTATAATTGATCACTTTTCATCATTTATAAGATCAAAAATAAAATAATTTATTAAAAATTTTTTTTATAAAGATTGTTTAAAATTTGTAGGCAATTTCACTTACTAAATAATCTCTATTCTGATTTTGATTATTCGAACCTATTGGACCTTTACCCATATTATCAACGTACTTCAAATTAAAACCAATCTTGTCTGTAATTTCACTTTCAAATTTAATTGACTTAACTCCTCTCAAGTTAACTCCCTCAGCGTAACCTATTTTAAAGTGAACCGGTCTATCTTTAATTTTGAAAAAGTTTTTTTTATTTAGTCTTAAGTCAATAACTCTTTGAGAATGTCTTACTCCTGCAAGAACAGCACCATCCGAAAGTTCTTCTCTATAGTCACCTGAAAAAAAAAGATCCTTAGAAAAATACTGTTGAATAACTATACCTGCGTGAGAATTATCAATTTGTTTTTTAGGATTTTCATCATGATGTACAATTTTTCCATATGGATAAAAAAAAGTTCCACCTAATCTATACATTAAACCAAGTCTTTGATTGTATCTTATATTTGCAGTTTCATCTCCTGAAGTCGTATCATTATAGTTTATGATGTAATTAAAACTTTTTACAGACAGGTTTTCATTTATTGGATAAGTAAAATGTAAATCTAATGCAGGACCTGGTCTAGTATCATCATATCTTTGTCCAAGATCATCTACTAAAGTTGAAAAATATCTTATCTGTCCATTAACTTTTAAGTTTGAAATGTCTGATAAAACAGAATTGATTGGGTACAAAATCGCTATAAGAAAAAATAATTTTTTCATAATCACATTAAATTAAATTAATTAGCTAAATGATAGTTTTATTTTTTTAGCTATATCCAAAAATAGTCTAGAAACTTCATGCTCTGGGTCAGAGTGGGTCAAAGGATCACCTTTATCGGCAGAACTTCTTAAATCTTGATGAATGGGCAAGTGTCCCAAAAATTCTTTGTTAAATTCTTCTGCAGTTTTTTCAACACCACTTTCACCAAAGATTTTGTATTCTTTACCATCATCTCCTTTAAAGAAACTCATGTTATCAATTAAACCTAAAATTTTTACGCCTGTTTTATCAAACATTTGAATTCCTCTTTTTACATCTAGTAAAGCAAGATCTTGTGGAGTTGAAACTATTATTGCTCCGTCAACTTTTACTTCTTGTGCAAATGTTAATTGGGTATCTCCAGTTCCTGGAGGCATATCAATTATAATGACATCACGATCTTTCCATAAAACTTTTTGTGTCATTGTTTTGATAGCACTAATCACCATTGGACCTCTCCAAATCATTGGAGTTTGTTCATCAACTAAAAATCCCATGGACATAAATTGAGCATCATATTTTTCTAAAGGAGACATTGCTTTTCCATCTTCACTTTTTGGTTTTTCATTAAGATTTATTAATTTTGGAAGAGAAGGCCCATAAACATCAGCATCAAGTATACCAATTTTTAATCCTAAATTTTGAAGAGCGAAAGCAAGGTTAATTGCAACGGTAGATTTACCAACCCCACCCTTAGCACTTGAAATTAATATTGTATATTTAGTCCCGTTTATCGGTGTTTTGGTAAATTGTTTAGGAGCGAGCTTTTCCTTCATTGTTTTGCTCATTTCTACTTTTTTTTCAGACATAATATCGCTCTTACATAACTTGTTTTTAGAGCAAAAGTCACTATATAAAGTGACATGAGTTTCAAAGACAAGATTTTTAAAAACCAATCTCCATGGGGAACACCCCCACCAGGTGGCGGAGGACGTATGCCGGGAGGAAATGGATCGGGTTCAAGACAAGATCCACCAAATCTTGATGACATTATTAAAAATTTTCAAAAAACAATAAATAAATTTTCAGGTGGCAAGTCTGGTGGCTCAAGACCAATTGTAATAGGTTTATTAATAATTTTAGTTCTTTATATTGCTAGTGGACTTTACAGAGTGTTACCAGATGAACAAGGTGTGGTTTTAAGATTTGGCAAGTTTGTAAATACAACTCAACCAGGATTGCATTATCATCTGCCTGTGCCTATTGAGAGAGTTTTAACTCCGAAGGTAACAAAAGTTAATAGAGTTGATGTTGGTTTTAGACCAGCAAGTGATAGCGGAAGATCTTCTGGCGTTGGAAATGTACCTGAAGAGAGTTTAATGCTAACAGGAGATGAAAACATCGTAGATATTAACTACTCAGTATTTTGGGTGATAAAAGATGCAGGTAAATTTTTATTTAACATTCAAAGTCCAGTTGAGACAGTAAAAGCAACTTCAGAAACGGCAATGAGAGAAGTAATAGCAAAAAACAATATACAAACTATTTTAACAGAAGGAAGAGCAAATATAGAAGTTGAGGTGCAAGAAATTACTCAAATGATTTTAGACGAGTACGAGTCAGGTATCCAAATTACACAAGTACAAACTCAACAAGCCGATCCACCTGAGCAAGTTATTGATGCGTTCAGAGATGTACAGGCTGCAAGAGCGGATAGAGAAAGATCGAAGAACGAAGCAGAGGGTTATGCTAACGATGTAATTCCAAGAGCACGAGGGGAAGCGGAACAAGTTTTGCAACAAGCAGAAGCATATAAAAAAGAAGTAGTAGCAAAAGCAGAGGGTGAAGCAAGCAGGTTTTTAGCAATTTACAATGAATACAAAACTGCGAAACAAGTTACCCAAGAAAGAATGTATTTAGAGACCATGGAAAAAGTTTTAGCCGATATTGATAAAGTTATTATAGACAAAAACTCTGGCTCAGGTGTTGTTCCTTACTTACCTTTACCAGAACTGAAAAAATCAGGGAGCAATAATTAATGAAAGGCGTTAAACTTATAATTCCAGCAATAGTTTTAATAGTAGTTGTATTATTTCAATCTTTATTTATTGTACAAGAAATTAGTCAAGCAATTGTTCTTCAATTTGGTGATCCAAAAAAAATTATAACTAAAGCTGGGTTAAACTTTAAACTACCATTTATCCAAAACGTAGTTTTCTTGGATAAAAGAATTCTAAATTTAGATAATGAACCTCAAGAAGTTATTGCAGCTGATCAAAAACGTTTAATAGTAGATGCAATCGCTAGATTTAAGATTGTAGATCCTCTTAAATTTTATATTTCAGTAGGAAATGAAAGAGTAGCAAGATCTAGATTGTCTACAATTATTAATTCAAGAATAAGAGGTGTATTAGGTACCCAAGAACTGGCAACACTTTTGTCAACAGATAGAACAAAACAAATGTCAATTATTCAAAATGATGTAAATACGGAAGCTAAAAATTTTGGAATAGAAATTGTTGATGTAAGAATAAAGAGAGCTGACTTACCTCCTGCTAATAGTGAAGCGATTTATAAAAGAATGCAGACTGAAAGAGAAAGAGAAGCAAAAGAATTTAGAGCACAAGGTGCTGAGATTGCGCAGAAAATTAGATCTACGGCAGATAAAGACGTAACTGTAATTTTAGCTGAGGCAAATAAAAAATCTGAAATCATGAAAGGTGAAGGGGATGGAGAGAGAAATAAAATTTTCGCTAATGCTTTTGGAAGAGATCCTCAGTTTTTTGCTTTTTACAGAGCAATGCAAGCTTATGAAAAAGCTTTAATTGGCGGAGAGACGTCTTTAGTTTTATCACCTGATAGCGAATTCTTTAAATTTTTTGGCAAAGCCATGAAGCCAGCTAGATAATTAATAGTAAACTTGTGAATGAATTTATTATCGCAATTGGTTTATTATTTTTTATTGAAGGTTTTTTTCTTGCCATTTTCCCGTCAAGAATTAAGAATATGCTGGAGATCATTAAGAAAACACCAGAAAATAAACTAAGGTCTTTTGGATTGTTTTTTTTGATTATTGGTTTTTTAATAATTTGGTATATTAAAAATTAAATGAGCTATTTAAAAAAAATAATTTATTTTTTACTTATTTTAAATTTCACAACTTTTCAAGCAAAAGCAGTTCCAAATTCTTTTGCAGATTTAGCTGAAAAACTAATGCCGTCAGTTGTAAATATTTCAACTACTCAAACAGTGAGAACAACGACTAATCAATTTCCTTTTCAGTTTCCTCCAGGCTCACCTTTTGGTGAAATGTTTAAAGACTTTGATAGACCAATGGAGAGAAAAGCTTCATCTTTAGGTTCTGGTTTTATAATTAAAGAGGAAGGTATCGTAATTACTAACAACCATGTTATTGCCAATGCTGAGGATATTTTAATAAGAGTGGGTGACAAAGAATATAATGCAGAGGTCATAGGTGCAGATCCTTATATGGATCTTGCAGTTTTAAAAATGAAAACAAAAGATAAATTTAAACCTGTAAGTTTTGGAGACTCAAACAAAGCAAGAGTAGGTGACTGGGTTGTTGCTATTGGTAACCCATTTGGTTTAGGTGGAACAGTAACGTCCGGAATAATCTCAGCAAGAAACAGGCAAATTGGTTTAACGCGATATGAAGATTTTATTCAAACTGATGCATCAATCAACCAAGGTAATTCAGGTGGACCGTTATTTAACCTTAAAGGAGAAGTAATCGGAGTTAACACTGCAATCATCGCCCCAGGTCAGTCAGGATCAATTGGAATAGGTTTTGCAATTCCATCCAACGCAGCTTCTAATGTAATTGACCAATTAATGAAATTTGGTGAAACAAAAAGAGGATGGCTAGGAGTAAGAATTCAAGAGGTAACAAAAGAAATAGCAGACGTTGAAAAACTAAAAAAACCAGAAGGAGCTCTTGTGGCAAGTGTTGGACAAGGTAGTCCGGCAGAAAAAGCAGGAATTAAAGCAGGTGATATTATTTTAGAATTTGATGGAAAAAAAATAAATACAATGAAAAAACTTCCTAATGTTGTTGCAAGCACCGAAGTAGGAAAAAGTGTTGAACTTAAAATTTGGAGAAACAAAAAATTAATCTCAAAAAGACTAACTTTAGGTAGACTTGAAACATCTGAAGAATTTAAAGAAACAAAACCAAAAATTGTAAAAAAAGATGTAGAAATTCAAAGCCTAAAAATTGCAGTACGAGATTTAAATGATGAAGATATTAAAAAAAGAAATTTAAACAAAAAAACTAAAGGAGTAGTGATAACTGAAATTTCCAATCGAAGCCCTTTAGCTAATCTTTTAAGCGTAAATGATATAATAATTGAAGTACAAAAAACTCCAGTGAAAAATTCTGTTGATTTGAATAAAATAGTTGATGGAATTTTTAAAAAAGGAGAAAAAACTTTATTGTTAACTATAATTGATAACAATAATAGAAGAAGATATCTTGGCGTAAAAATAAATTAATTTTGTCAAAAAAAATTATTCTCTTAGCAGGACCTACAGCTTCAGGAAAATCAAAATTAGCAGCTCATTTAGCAAAAAAAATGAATGGAGAAATCATAAATGCTGACAGTATGCAAATCTATAAAGAGTTTTCTATTTTATCCTCAAGGCCAAAAAGCTCTGAAACAAAAAAAATCAAACATCATTTGTACGGCATAGTTTCCGTTAAAAAATATTTCTCTGCAGGCGACTGGCTCAAGGAGGCAAAAAAGAGAGTTCACTTATGTTTAAAAAAGAAAAAAATTCCAATTATTGTTGGAGGCACTGGTCTATATTTTAACACTATTACGAAAGGGATAAGTAAAATTCCAGATATAGACACCAAAACGAGAAATAATGTGAGAGTTTTATTTAAAAAACTTGGATCAAAAAAGTTTTATGAGAAACTTTTAGAGCTAGATCCTAAAGTTATTAATAGAATTAATCCAAAAGACTCCCAAAGGATACAAAGAGCCTATGAAGTAAAACTCAAAACTAATAAGTCTTTATTTGACTGGTTCGCTAAAACAAAATCTGATTTTTTAGATTTCGATTTGAGAAAAGTTTTTATTGATATTCCAAGGATGAACCTACTTCCAAATATTTCAAAAAGAACAGAACTTATGTTTAAAGAAAATTGCTTAAAAGAGGTTAAAAAATTCAACGCAATGAAACTAAATAAAAGTCTATCAGCAAATAAATTGATAGGGGTTCAAGAAATTAATCAATTTATCAAAGACAGTATCTCATTAGACGAATGTAAAGAGCTTATCAATATTAAGACAAGACAGTACGCTAAAAGACAAAATACATGGGCCCGGGGACATATGAAGAATTGGAACAAGCTATATTCCAAAAATTTCTCTATTCTTTTAAAAAAAACATTAAAAGTCATCAGCTAAAACTTGACGGTTTGTATTTCTAGGCTAGATTGTATGAATGCCAAAATTATTCAGTGGAGCAGAAATAGTATTTAAAGCATTGGAAGACCAAAAAGTTGAATATATTTTTGGTTACCCAGGTGGTGCTGTGCTTCCAATTTATGATGAATTAAAAAATCATAAATCAATTAAACATATTTTAGCTAGACATGAACAAGGCGCAGGTCATGCCGCAGAAGGTTACGCAAGATCAAGTGGTAAGCCGGGAGTTTTATTAGTTACATCAGGTCCAGGTGCAACGAATGCAGTAACAGCGTTGACTGATGCTTACATGGATTCAATTCCTGTAGTTTGTATTTCAGGACAGGTTCCAACTCATTTAATTGGAACAGATGCATTTCAAGAATGTGATACAACAGGAATCACAAGGCCATGTACAAAACATAATTGGTTAGTGAAAGACGTAAATGATTTAGCAGACATCATGAATCAAGCTTTTAAAATTGCAACAACTGGTCGACCTGGACCTGTTTTAGTTGATATTCCTAAAGATATCCAATTTAACAAAGGTATTTATAAAGTAAGTAAAAACAAATTAGAAAAAAAATTGAATGGCGCTATTTCCAATAAAATAAATTTAAAAGATGTAGATAAATTTATTGAGATGATAAAAAAATCATTTAAACCTATTTTTTATACAGGTGGTGGAGTAATTAATTCAGGTCCAAAAGCAAGCGAACTTTTAAGAGATCTAGTTTCATTAACTGGTTTTCCTATTACTTCTACTCTTCAAGGTTTAGGAGCTTTTCCGGGAGACGATCCTCAGTTTTTAGGAATGCTTGGCATGCATGGTACTTATGAAGCTAATAATGCTATGCATGATTGTGACTTAATGATTAATATTGGAGCAAGATTTGATGATAGAATAACAGGAAAAATTGACGAGTTTTCTCCAAAATCAAAAAAAATTCATATCGATATAGATCCATCTTCAATCGGAAAAAATGTAAAAGTTGACCTAGCTATTACAAGCGATGTAACTGAATTGTTACAAGCAGTTATAAAAAGATTTAAAGAAAAAAATAAAAATTTTATTGAGTCGAATAAACAAAAAACTGCCAAGTGGTGGAGCCAAATTGATAAATGGAGAGAAAAAAAATCCTTAAATTTTATCAATAGCAAGGAAACTATTAAGCCACAGCATGCTGTACAAAGATTATATGAATTAACAAAACACCAAGACACTTTTATTACTACAGAAGTTGGACAGCATCAAATGTGGGCCGCTCAACATTATAAGTTTAATAAGCCAAATAGATGGATGACGTCAGGAGGTCTTGGAACAATGGGCTACGGTTTACCTGCAGCGATTGGAGTACAAATAGCTCATCCTAAAAAATTAGTAGTAGATATAGCTGGAGAAGCCTCAATTTTAATGAACATTCAAGAAATGTCGACAGCTATACAATACAGATTGCCTGTTAAAATTTTTATTTTAAATAATGAGTACATGGGAATGGTACGACAATGGCAAGAATTATTACACGATAAAAATTATTCTGAAAGTTACACAGAAGCTTTACCAGATTTTGTTAAGTTAGCCGAAGCTTATGGCGCCGTTGGTATCAGAGCAAAAACTCCTGATGAACTAGACGAAAAGATTAAAGAAATGATAAATACAGATAAACCAGTTATTTTTGATTGTGCAGTTGATAAAGTAGAAAATTGTTATCCGATGATACCTTCTGGAAAACCTCACAATCAAATGCTTCTTGGACCTGAAGATGAAAAAGAAGAAGTTTCAGATGAAGGAAAAACTTTAGTTTAATGCCTAAACCAAAATCAGCATATAGCCAACCAACAAAATTTGGAAAAGAAGATCATCACATAATTGTTGTATGGGTTGATAATGAAGCGGGAGTTTTAGCAAGAGTTATCGGATTATTTTCTGGAAGAGGTTATAACATTGAGTCTCTTGCAGTGGCTGAAATAGATAAAAAAAAACACCTATCAAGAATTACAATAGTTACTAAAGGAACTCCTGAGGTTATCCAGCAGATCAAATTACAGCTTGGAAAATTAATCCCTGTTCATAAAGTAGCAGATTTTTCTAGGAATGATCCTAAAATTTTATTTAAGGAGCTCGCTTTACTTAAAGTAGTTGGATCTACAAAAAAACTGGATAAAGCAAAGAAATTATGCAAAAAACATAACGGATTAATCTTAGATAAAACAAAAAAGTCTTTTGTTATTCAAGTAACTGCTTTAAGAAGAGAAATTGATAAATTAGTTGCAGCCTTAAAGCCTTTAGGACTAATAAGTGTCTCAAGAACTGGGGCAGTTGCAATGACAAAAGGTGAAGAAGTTTTTACACAATAGGAGAAAAAATGAAAACATTTTATGAAAAAGACGCAGATGTGAATTTAATTAAAAATAAAAAAGTTGCTATTTTTGGATATGGTAGTCAAGGACATGCACATGCACTAAATTTAAAAGACAGTGGTGTAAAAGAAGTAGTTGTTGCATTAAGAGACGGGTCTTCAAGTATAAAAAAAGCTGAGAGTGAGGGATTAAAAGTTATGTCATTATCAGACGCTGCAGCTTGGGCAGATGTTGTCATGATGTTAACTCCTGATGAGCTTCAATCGGAAATTTATAAAAATCACATTGAGCAAAGAATGAAAGAGGGAACAAGTTTGGCTTTTGCTCACGGTTTAAATATTCATTTTGATTTAATTAACGCAAGAAAAGATTTAGATGTATTCATGGTAGCGCCCAAGGGACCAGGCCACACAGTAAGAAGTGAATACCAAAAAGGTGGAGGCGTTCCCTGTTTGATGGCAGTTCATAAAGATAGTTCAGGTAAAGCAAGGGACTTAGCTTTATCATATGCTTCGGCTATTGGTGGAGGAAAATCTGGAATAATTGAAACGACTTTTAAAGATGAATGTGAAACAGATTTATTTGGAGAGCAAACAGTTTTATGTGGTGGCTTAGTTGAACTAATTAAAAATGGTTTTGAGACTTTAACTGAAGCTGGCTACCCACCTGAGATGGCTTACTTTGAAACTCTTCACGAAGTAAAATTAATTGTTGATTTAATATATGAGGGTGGAATTGCAAATATGAATTATTCTATTTCGAACACTGCAGAGTATGGTGAGTATGTCTCAGGAAAGAGAATTGTTGATAGCAAGACAAAAGAGAAAATGAAAGAGGTGTTGCAAGATATTCAGTCTGGTAAATTTACAAAACAGTGGATGGATGAACATAAATCTGGTCAAAAAAACTTCCTAAAAATGAGGGAAGATTTAGCCAAACACCCTATTGAAAAAGTGGGAAAAGAGCTTCGTGCGATGATGCCTTGGATCGGTAAAAACAAATTAGTCGATAAAGACAAGAATTAGCCCAATCTGACTCTAGAATAGCTCTTATTGAATACATAATAATTTGCAAATTCTATCTTTGATTGTATTATGAGAAACTTTTGAATGAACAAAAGTTTTAGTATGAGTGATAAAAATAGAATTATAATTTTCGATACCACAATGCGAGACGGTGAACAGTCACCAGGCGCATCGATGAGTTTGGAAGAAAAATTACAAATATCAAGAGTGTTCGACGAACTTGGTGTTGATGTTATCGAAGCTGGCTTTCCAATAGCTTCGCCAGGAGATTACGAGGCTGTAACAGAAATTAGTAAAACTTTAAAAAAATCTATACCTGCAGGTTTAGCTCGCGCAACAAAAAAAGATATTGATGCATGTCATGAAGCATTAAAGCATGCAAAAAATTTTAGAATACATACTTTTATTTCTACAAGCCCGCTTCATATGAAACATAAGTTAAATAAAACTCCTGAGGAAGTTTTAGGGTCAATTAAAGAGAGCGTGACTTACGCTAGAAAATTTACTGATGATGTGGAATGGTCTTGCGAAGACGGAACACGAACAGACATGGACTTTATGTGTAAGACCGTTGAACTTGCAATTAAATGTGGAGCAAAAACTATAAATATTCCAGACACAGTTGGCTACACAGTTCCTTCAGAGTTTAAAAAGATTATCGAAACATTATTAAATAAAGTACCAAATATTGATAAAGCAATTATTTCAACACATTGTCATAATGATTTGGGATTAGCAGTCGCGAATTCATTAGCTGGAGTTATGGCAGGAGCAAGACAAATTGAATGTACAATTAATGGTATAGGCGAGAGGGCTGGTAACGCCGCTCTTGAAGAAGTTGTAATGGCGATGAGAACAAGACATGATTTAATGCCTTACACAACAAATATTAATACAAAACTTTTAAGCAAAGCATCTAAAGTTGTTTCTAATGCAACTGGTTTTCCAGTTCAGTTTAATAAAGCAATTGTAGGAAAAAATGCTTTTGCGCATGAGTCAGGCATTCACCAAGATGGGATGTTAAAAAATAGAAACACCTATGAAATAATGACCCCAGAAAGTGTTGGAGTAAAAAAAACTTCATTGGTAATGGGAAAACATTCAGGGCGCCATGCATTTAGAGACAAATTATCTGACATGGGTTACGTAGATATTACAGATGATATTATCGATACAGCTTTTGGAAAATTTAAAATTTTAGCAGATAAAAAGAAACATATTTACGACGAAGATATTGCTGCAATCATAGATGATAGTTTAGTTACAGAGGATAATGTTATAAAATTAAAATCTTTAAAAGTGTTTGCTGGAACTGGAGAGCCACAAAAAGCTGAAATGACATTAGAAGTTTATGGAGAAGTTAAAAGCGCTACTGAAACTGGAGACGGTCCAGTCGATGCGATATTTAAATGTATAAAAAATCTTTATCCTCATGATGTAAACTTACAATTATATAATGTACATGCTGTTACAGAGGGAACTGACGCACAGGCAACAGTAAGTGTAAGAATTGAGGAAAAAGGTAAGTCAACAGTAGGTCAAGCAGCTGATACTGATACGTTAGTCGCATCTGCTAATGCATACTTGAATGCATTAAATAAATTAATTATTAAAAGGACAAAAACTGCACCAGATCAAACGATCAGTGCTCAAAACTAAAAGGGGAAAATATGTTTAAAGGTTTATCAGGATTATCATCATTGTGGTCACAAGACATGGCTATAGATTTAGGAACTGCCAATACTCTCGTGGTATTAAAAGAACAAGGTGTAGTTTTGAACGAACCTTCAGTGGTTGCAGTTATAGAAGATGGAGGAAGGAAATCTGTTTTGGCTGTGGGTGACGAAGCAAAAACAATGTTAGGTAGAACACCTGGTAACATTTCAGCAATAAGACCTCTTAAAGATGGAGTAATTGCAGACTTTGTCGTTACTGAAGAAATGATTAAACATTTTATAAAAAAGGTTCACAAAAAAAATGCATTTGCAAATCCTAGAATTTTAATTTGTGTACCTACAGGATCTACACCAGTGGAAAGAAAAGCTATTCAAGACTCTGCTTTAGCGGCGGGTGCTAGAAAAGTACAACTTATTGAGGAACCAATAGCAGCTGCAATAGGAGCAGGACTACCAATTTCTGAAGCAACAGGTTCAATGGTCGTTGATATAGGTGGTGGTACTACTGAAATCGCTGTCATGTCTTTAGGTGGAGTGGTTTATTCAAAATCTCTAAGAGTCGCTGGTGATGCTTTAGATGGATCAATTATTGCTTACATGAGAAAAAAAATGAATTTAATGATCGGTGACTCAACAGCCGAGAAGATAAAAAAAGAGATAGGTACCGCAATACCATCATCCAATAATACTTTTTTAATGAAAGGTAGAGATATTAGATCTGGCACACCAAAAGAGATTGAGCTAACAGAAAAAGACGCTTGCGAAGCAATAATGCCAATATTAAATCAGATTTTAGGAGGCATCAAGGAAGCTTTAGAGAACACACCACCAGAATTATCAGCTGATTTAATTGATATGGGTTTAGTTCTGACTGGCGGAGGAGCTTTATTAAAAAATATTGATAAATTAATTTCTCAAGATACGGGTTTACCTGTAACGATAGCTGACGACCCTTTATCATGTGTAGCTATTGGAACTGGTAGAGCTTTAGAAAATGAAGAACTGTTTTCTACAATGTTATCTGAATATTAATTTGTCTTTAACGAAAAAATGTCAGTTAGTAGAGATGATTTTAGCATAGCTTTTCGTTCAGCCCTTTTACAAAGGGGAGCCAGCCAAAAATTTTCAATTCTATCACTAATAATTGTAGCACTCGTAGTTTTCTTTTTGGATGTTTATGGTTTTGCAATAATTAAAACAACAAGAAGCTTTATAAATGATGTGGTTTACAGAGTAACTTATTTAGCCTCTGCCCCAACAAGAATATTTCCAAGTTTAAATCGAGGTATAGCAAGTCATTTCAATTTAAAAAAAGAAAATGAACAATTAAGACAAGTTATTGAGCGATATAAATCACAAGACTTAAATTTAGAATATATTTCAAATGAAAATAAAAATTTAAAAAAAGTTTTAGATACAGAGAATGTACAAAAAGTTTCAAATGTAGTTCTAGCCAAAGTCTTAGTAGACCGAAATAGTCCATTTTTAAAATCAATAATTATTAATAAAGGAAGTAAAGAAGGTATTGTAAAAGGAATGCCAGTTACTCAGAATAAATATTTAGTTGGACGTATAGTCGAAACAAATTATTTATCTTCAAGAGTATTATTGCTTAATGATTTAAATAGCAGAATTCCAGTTACTTTTGATGAAAAAAGCACCCAAGCAATATTAACTGGAGGAGGAACACGTAAACCCACGCTTTCATATTTACCAGAGGACTACCAATTTGTAGAAGATATAACCGTATTTGCCTCTGGAAAAGATGGAATTTTTAACGCAGGCACACCTATTGGAAAAACAACACAGGATGGAGAAGTTAAATTATTCGTGGATCCCAATCAGTTATCTTTCGTTACAGTGAATTTAATCAAACAAAAAAAAGAAGTTTTTTAATGGCAAAAGGAAATATATTAAATAAGTTATTTGCTTCAGGTCCTCTGATTTTATTATATTATTTGTCTATAAGTGAAGTTGATACAAATCTCGAGAAATTATTTGAAGTTTTCTCTTTAAATTTACAAATTATAATAATTTTTTTTTGGATAATAAAACGTCCCAACCTAATGGGCACAGGACATATTTTCTTAGCGGGACTTATCAATGATGTAGTAATGGGATTTCCTTTGGGGATAAGCTCACTTTCTTACTTAGTAGTTTGTTTTGTAGGAAATTATGTAAGAAACAAAAGTGTTAATACAACAATAGCGTCTGACTGGTTTACTTTTTTGATAGCTTTGATATTTGCTAATTTACTTTTCTTTAACTTGTTAAATAATTTTTCAGATGTCAACATCACCTACACAAAAATTGGTTATAATACTTTCTTCACTTTATTCATGTTTCCAGTTTTTTGGTTTTTTTTTCATCTTTATCAAATAACTTTTATAGGATCTCAAGATGCTTAGCCCAGGTTCAGGTAATACAGTTATCAAATCTAAGCTTATTGGTAGAAGAATGTTTTTAATCTCGGCTGCAAAAGCCGTAGTGATGGTTGGGCTGATTGGAAGACTTATATCTCTTCAAATTAATCAGGCTACAAAATATAAGTCTTTATCTGATAAAAATAGATTTAGAGAATGGAAGTTAGCACCTGAAAGAGGAGCTATAAAAGATTTTTTTGATACAAAAATTGCATCAAGTGAACCACTATATCAATTACATTTAGTTCCAGAAAATGCTAAAGATCTAGATAATTTATTTGTAAGATTAAAAGCAATTTTAAATATAACTGATCGTAAAGTTTCCTATTTAAAAAGAGTCATTAAAAAACAAAAACCTTGGGAACCAGTAATAGTTTCTGAAAATTTAGACTGGTCTGATTTTTCAAGAATAAATTTATTTTTACACGAACTCGAGGGAGTAGAACCCATAGTTTCAGTTGCAAGAACTTATCCCGATAATTCTTCAGCTCATATCTTGGGTTATGTTTCTCAAATAAGCGCAAAAGATTTGCAAACAAAAGAATATCTTCAAGAATTAGCTGTGCCGGGTATGACAATAGGAAAAACTGGTTTGGAAAGAAAATTAGACGAACAGATAATTGGTAAAGTTGGTTATCAACGTTATGAGGTTAATGCTTTTGGAAAAAGAATAAGAGAGATTAAAATTGACGAAGGTCAGGCAGGTAAAAGTTTCAAAACAACCTTAGATTATGAAGTACAAAAATATATCAATGAACTCTTAAAAGATAAAGCAGCCGCGGTGTGTGTGATGGATGTATATAATGGAGATATTGTATCTTTAGTTTCGTCTCCAACATTTGAGCCTAATGAATTTGTTCATGGATTAGACAAGGCTTATTGGAATAGTTTAATTAAAGACGATAAAAAACCTTTAGCTAACAAAGCATTATCAGGATTATATCCACCTGGATCTACGATTAAAACCCTGGTGGCTTTAAGTGCTTTAGAAAATAAAATTATAAGGCCTTTAGATACTTTTAGATGTAAGGGTAAAATAGAGTTATACGGAGAAAAATTTCACTGTTGGGAGAAAGAAGGACATGGAATCGTAAACCTTAGAAAAGGTATTCAAAGATCCTGTGATGTCTATTTTTATGAAGTCGCTAGAAAACTCGGTGTAGATCGACTATCAGAAACCGCAAAACGATTTGGTTTAGGAAAAAAAGTTTTAAGTGATTTTATTGAAGAAAGGGCAGGAGTAGTTCCAAACACAAAATGGAAGAAAAAATTTATTGGGCAAAATTGGTATTTGGGAGAAACTCTTCACTCAGGCATTGGTCAAGGTTACTTTCAAAGTACACCTTTACAGTTGTGCTTGATGACCGCGCAAATTGCTAATGGAGGGTTTAAAATAAACCCAAGAATAGTTTACGATAAAAAAAATGATAATCTTAGAAATTATTTAAAACATAAAAATGAAAATCCAAATGATCCTCTTCCAACTGACTTACTTGTATCAAATTTTGATTTAGAGCCTTTATTTAAAAACCAAGAACACATAAATCTAATTAAAGATGCAATGTTTTCATCATCAAATGAACCTGGAGGAACTTCTTATAGGCACAGATTAGAGAACCCAAAATATACTTTTGCAGGAAAAACTGGGTCATCACAGATAAAAAGATTTACAGAAGCACAGCGTGAAGCCGAAGTTAAACAAGAGAGCTTACCTTACAAAGATAGAGATCATGCCCTGTTTGTAGCTTTTGCACCTTATAAAAATCCGCAATATGCGATTAGTGTTTTAGTTGAGCATGGAGGTTCTGGTGGTAAAGCTGCAGCCCCAATAGCTAAGAAAGTAATTAAAAAGGTTCTCGAAAGACATGAGTTAAGAAGAAGTGTGAACAATCAAATTGGAGAGTCTGTTTAATGTTACAACCAAGATCTATTCAATCTTCGTTAGGTATTAGAGATAAAATATTATCTCTAGATTATATTTTAGTATTTTCAATTTTAGTTTTAGGAATTGTTAGTATGTTTGCCATGTATTCAACAGATGGTGGAGAGTTTAAGTACCATACCACTAGTCATATTTTGAGATTTTTTGTTTTTTTTGTTATGTTTTTTATTGTTTCATTTATTTCAATAAGATTTTGGCATGAAACAAGTTATTTAATTTACATTGGAATTTTTATTTTATTACTTGGTGTCAAGTATTTTGGATTAACTTCATCTGGTTCAAAAAGATGGTTAGATTTATATTTTATGAATTTACAACCTTCAGAATTGATGAAAATAGGATTAATTTTATTTCTTGCTAAATACTATCATCGTATATCGATTGAAGGCGTAAATAGCCTTAAACATTTAATTATTCCTATAACAGTTCTTGTTGCTCCCGTCATTTTAGTTGCAACTCAACCAGATCTAGGTACTTCAATACTAATAGCTGCAGGTGGAATAATTGTGGCATGGTTAGCAGGAGTAAGGGCAAAATTTTTTGTTTTTTCAGGGATAAGTATGTTAGCACTTTTACCAGTAGCGATCTCATTTTTAAAACCATATCAAAAATCTAGAATTTTAACTTTTTTAAATCCTGAGCGAGATCCGCTTGGAGCAGGTTATCAAATTATTCAATCAAAAATAGCTATAGGCTCTGGAGGTTTATTCGGCAAAGGTTTTTTAAACGGTTCTCAAAGTTATCTAGATTATTTACCAGAAAAACATACAGATTTCATTTTTACTCTTTTTTCTGAAGAATTTGGGTTTTTTGGGTCATTGTTTATTTTGCTTTTGTATTCATTGATTATTTCAAGAATAATTAAGGTTGGTAATCTTACAAGAAGCAATTTTGGAAAATTATATTGTTATAGTTTTGCTACAGCTTTCTTTCTTTATGTTGTCGTTAACATGATGATGGTGTTGGGTTTACTACCTATTGTAGGCTCACCTTTACCAATTATGTCATATGGTGGTTCCTCAATGATGGCTATTATGCTTGGGTTAGGAATCGTCATGTCTTGTAAAATTTATAAGGATGTGCCTGTAAATTAAATGAACCTAAAATGAGCTATTTTTTTTTCAAATTAAGGCTTGTTTATTTTTCCAATTGATGCTTTATTATCACGATAATTATGTTTGGTGATAAAAAAATTAAAGATTCAGAGAGATCGCTTATAAGCGAAACAGTAAGTATTGAAGGTACTATTAACAGCTCCGGAGCTATTGATGTTGCTGGCTTAGTTAAAGGACCAGTTTATTCAAAAGAATTAATTATTAGAGACACAGGATCTATAACTGGTTCAATTGAAGCAGACGATGTAGAAATTCATGGTCACCTTGACGGAAAAGTTTCTGCTCAAAATATTGTTATCGGTTCATCTGGCACTGTCAAAGGTGATATAGAATTTGGAAGCAATTTAAGAACTGAAAATGGAGCGGACATTGATGGCTACATTAAAAAAACAAATTCTTCGAAATCGAAACTAACAGGTGATTTTTTATTTAAGAAAAAAGATAAAAAAGAGACATCTGATACAGAAGATAGACCAGAAGTAGTCAATAAAGAAGCTATCGCCTAATCTACCGCACTACTATTTTACTTTAACTTGCAATATAATTTTCAAATGAAAAATTATAAGTGCAAATCTGTGGGAATAATAGGATCCGGCATTCAAGGTGTTTGCACCGGGCTTCAACTTCTAAAAAAAAATATTCCTGTTACTATATTCGATAAACACGATCCTTTATCTCCAGGTTTTAAACCAGCTTCATATGGAAATGCGGGCCATTTCTCACCCTATGCTGTTTTACAATTTAATCGTCCTGATGTTTTATATGATGTGCCGAAGATGTTAATTAGTTCTTATGGACCTTTAGCTCTTAAGTGGAACTATATACCTAAAATGTTAAATTGGTTTTTATATTATTTTAAAAACTGTAATCAAAAATCCATGATGCATACAGCAAAAAACATGCATCAAATACTAAGCTTATCAAATGATGCATACGAGGAAATTTTTCAAGAAATTGACACAACAGGGTTAGTAGAAAAAAAAGGTATCATTTATATTTGGACAAATAAAAATTTAAAAAGCAGAAATCTAGAAATTAAGGTTCGTAAAGAACTTGGCATTGAACAAAAACTTCTCACACAAAAAGAGGTTTTAGATTTAGAACCAAACTTACAACCTGTATTTGACTCAGGTGTGATTTATGAAAGCGCTATGCACGCTAGAGATCCACATGGAATTCTTAAAAAAATATTTAAATTATATTTGCAACGTGGAGGCAAGTTTATTCAAACTAATGTTAAAAACTTAGAGCAAATAAATATAAATGAAACAGCTGTAAGGTCTGAAAATGAGGAATATAAATTTGAAAAAGCTGTAGTAGCATCAGGAGCTTTTTCTAAATTATTAACCGATCAATTAGGAGAGAATATACCTCTTGACACAGAAAGAGGCTATCATGTTCATTTTAAAGGAAAAGACCATCTAATCAGTCGACCTGTTATTTTTTTAGATAGAGGTTTTGGTATGACCCCAATGAATCAAGGTTTAAGAGCTGTAGGCACTGTTGAGTTAGGAGGCTTAAAAAATCCCCCAACTAGGAAAAGAATTGATTATATTATTAGATGTGCAAAAGAGCTTTTACCTGATCTTGGCCACCACGAGGATGAATGGTTAGGATTTAGACCAACTCTTCCAGATTTTCTTCCAGTTTTAGGACCTTCATTAAAAAATAAAAATATAATTTATGCTTTTGGCCATCAGCATTTAGGCTGGACATTAGGCGCTATCACAGGCAAAATTATCTCTAAAATAGTTGCAGGAGAAAAAACAAATTTAGATTTGACTCCTTATAGCTCAAAAAGATTTAATTAGGAATTATTTGTCAAAAAATTATTTAGCTTATCTATTTCTAGTGCTAGCAGCACTGTTTTGGTCAGGTAATTTTATTGTTGGAAAGTTCGCGACATTATTTGAAATTCCTCCACTAACACTAAATGTTTTTAGATGGATTTCAGTTTGGTTTATATTAATACCTTTTACATATAAAGAAATTTACAACAATTTATCTTATATAAAAAAAAATTGGCTTGTTATCAGCTTCATGGGAGTAATTACAATAAGTACTTTTAACTCTGTTGTTTATTTTGCACTAAATTATACACAAGTAATAAATGCAGTTTTAATGTTAGCTGCTATTCCTGCAGCAACAATTGTGCTTTCGTCTTTTATGAAAATTGAAAAAACAAATATTTTTCAAATTCTCGGACTGTTGTTGTCAATTATAGGAATTGGATCAATCATTTCCAACGGTGATATTCAAAAAATTATTTCTTTAAGTTTTAACAAAGGTGACTTATGGATGCTAGTTTGTGTAGTTACGTGGTCTCTTTATACTACTTTACTTAAAAAACATAAATTTAAATTTTCACAGTTTACTTTAATTCAGCTAATGGTTTCTGTTGGGATACTTTTTTTGATACCTCAATTTTTTTATGAAAAATCTATTGGTCTAGAACTAAATTTAAACAAAGCATTTTTTTTGATTCTTTTTTA
>Ga0213865_10000560_pt1 | contig 25177 bp, 24 predicted proteins | sample PICome_6_FD_160100 | JGI IMG/M metagenome (GOLD analysis project Ga0213865, IMG submission 160100) | Coastal seawater microbial communities near Pivers Island, North Carolina, United States - PICO282 | ecosystem: Environmental > Aquatic > Marine > Coastal | place: USA: North Carolina...
GAAGTTGGGTCAGGCAGTTGCAGAAGTCAGAGCGTTCCGTCCACCAGAGCCCTACAAAGGTAAAGGTGTACAGATTTCTGGCGAATATATCCGACGCAAAGAAGCCAAGAAGAAGTAATAGGTTTAAACCATGAGCGATAAAAAATTATCCCGTCAGCGCCGAGCACGGCGCGCACGTATGAAGATCCGCGAGCAGGGCGCTACGCGTCTCTGCGTCAATCGCACACCACGCCATATCTATGCACAGATTATTGCGGCGGCTGGCGATAAGGTTTTGGCCAGCGCTTCGACACTGGACAAAGACTTGAGATCTGGTGGCACTGGCAATGTGACTGCAGCGGCAGCTGTTGGCAAGCTAATTGCCGAACGCGCGTCTGCCGCCGGCGTCACTGCAGTGGCCTTTGATCGCAGCGGATTTAAATATCATGGCCGTGTTAAGGCACTGGCCGACGCCGCGCGTGAAGCCGGCCTCCAATTTTAATAGGTAGAAGATATGGCTCTTACAGACCAAAAAGATGCTGCTGCAGAAGGCATGATGGAAAAACTGGTTCAGGTCAATCGCGTGGCAAAGACCGTTAAAGGTGGTCGAATCTTCGCTTTTACCGCTTTGACGGTAGTCGGTGACGGCAATGGCAAAGTTGGTTTTGGCCGCGGTAAAGCCCGTGAGGTACCGGCGGCAATCCAAAAGGCCTATGAGTCGGCGCGTAGAAATATGATCGATGTAGCACTGGATGGCTCGACTATTCAGTACGCCACCAAAGGTGTTCATGCCGCTTCTAAGATTTACATGCAGCCGGCGTCGGAAGGTACTGGCGTTATCGCTGGAGGTGCCATGCGCGCTGTACTGGAACTGGCCGGCGTGCAGAATGTACTGGCTAAATGCTACGGGTCCACCAATCCGGTCAATGTTGTCAGAGCTACCTTCAACGCTCTGAAAGATATGCGGTCTCCAGAGGATGTGGCAACCAAGCGTGGCAAATCAGTTGAGGAAATTCTGAATTAGTCGATCCCCAACGGATCTCGATGAACGGAAACAAATCATGGCAAAAGCGAAAGTGAAAAAAGTTAAAGTGACTCAAATCAAGAGTGGCATTGGGCGATTAAAAAATCACCAAGCCTGTTTATCAGGTCTGGGATTACGCCGTATTCGCCACAGTGTGATTGTCGAAGATACCCCATCAAATCGCGGCATGATCAATCAAATTAATTATCTGTTGCAGGTTGAGGAAGCTTAAGATGCGTCTGAACACCCTAAGCCCGGCTCCGGGTCGAATTAAACAGGGCAAGCGCTGTGGTCGCGGCATTGGCAGTGGCCTGGGTAAAACCGGTGGTCGCGGGCACAAAGGTCAAAAATCACGTACTGGTGGCAGCGTCCGACCTGGGTTTGAAGGCGGTCAAATGCCATTGCAGAAGCGTCTGCCCAAGTACGGGTTTACCTCTCGTCTAGCCGTAGTCACTGCTGAGATAAGGCTCTCTGAGTTGAACCTTATAGAGGGCGATACTGTCGATTTGGAAGCACTGCGCAAAGCTGGCTTGATCAACAACCGTATCACGCGAGCCAAGGTATTTGCCTCCGGTGAGCTGAGTAAAGCACTGACCCTTAAAGGTGTTGCTGCGACTAAAGGTGCGGCAGCTGCAATTGAAGCTGCCGGCGGCAAGGTCGAAGGTTAAAGTCGATGGCTAGAGCCGGTAACATGCCGATGGGAAATTCGAAGGGCTTGAGCGAGCTTTGGGCTCGTCTGCGCTTCTTATTCATCGCTATTATTGTCTACCGCATTGGTACGCATATTCCGGTTCCCGGATTCGATCCCGATCGTCTGGCGGATCTGTTCAACCAAAATCAGGGCACCTTCCTCGGGTTGTTCAATATGTTCTCCGGTGGTGCATTGGAGCGTATGAGTATCTTGGCTCTGGGGGTTATGCCCTATATTTCCGCCTCGATCATTATGCAACTGTTGTCGGCTACTGTTCCTGCACTAGAGCAACTGAAGAAAGAGGGCGAAAGCGGTCGCCGAGTGATTAACCAGTACACCAGATACGGGACTGTGTTGTTGGCACTGATTCAGGGTACCGGCCTGGCTGTGGGCTTTGCCTCCCAGGGTCTGGCATTTGAAGTGAATGCAATGTTTTATATGGTGGCAATCGCCTCGCTGGTTGCCGGTGCAGTATTTTTAATGTGGTTGGGTGAACAGATTACCGAACGCGGTATTGGCAATGGCATCTCGATGTTGATCTTTGCAGGGATTGTCGCCGGTATACCTGGCGCCATTGGTCAGGCCCTTGAGTCCGCACGCCAGGGCGATCTCAACCAGCTGATGTTACTGGTGATTCTGCTAATTGCGGCGGCGGTGGTCTATTTTGTGGTGTTTATCGAGCGCGGACAGAGAAGGTTGACCGGCAACTACGCTCAGCGGCAGGGTCGCAAGGCTTATAATGCCCAGACATCCCACCTGCCGCTCAAAGTGAATATGGCCGGTGTGATTCCAGCAATTTTTGCCAGCAGTCTATTGCTCTTCCCATCGTCCATCAGTCAGTGGTTTGGTCAAGGGGTTAACGCGCCGGCTTGGCTGCAGGATCTGGCTCTGTTTATCGGTCCTGGACAGCCGCTTTATGTGCTGCTGTTTTCAGCGTTAATTATATTTTTCAGTTTCTTCTATACGGCGTTGATGTACAACCCCAGCGAAGTGGCTGACAACTTAAAGAGAGGCGGTGCTTACTTGCCCGGAATTCGGCCTGGTGAGCAGACTGCCAAATACATTGATACGGTGACCACACGCCTGACCCTGATTGGCGGTATTTACATTACCCTAATCTGTCTGATGCCACAGTTCCTCAATGTCTATTTCAATGTGCCGTTTTACCTGGGTGGAACGTCACTGTTGATTGCGGTTGTTGTCACAATGGATTTTATGGCTCAGGTTCAGTCTCATCTGATGTCGCAACAATATGATTCGTTAATGAAGAAGGCCAATCTTAAAAACGTTGGTCGTAAGTAAAGAGGTGATGCTGTGAAAGTTCGTGCATCTGTTAAAAAGATTTGTCGTAATTGCAAGATTGTTCGCCGTAAAGGTGTGGTCCGAGTCATCTGTAGTACAGAACCGCGCCACAAGCAGCGGCAGGGATAATCTGGTTGATTTTTGACACTTCTATCGGTATTCTAGCGCGCCGTTTTGCAGGGGGTATCAGACCTGCTGGACAGGCTAGAGATCCGATTAAACTTATAGTTAGAGTGGAGTAATTTGAATGGCCCGTATTGCCGGTGTCAACATACCCGATAACAAGCATGCAGTGATATCACTGACTTATGTGTTTGGTGTTGGGCGCCCAACTGCCAAGAAAATCTGTGCTGAGGTGGGTATTGCAGAGAACACAAAAATTTCTGAACTGGATGATGGACAACTGGATAAGTTGCGCAGTGCCGTAGGGCAAAATGAAGTAGAAGGTGACCTGCGTAGAGAAAACAGTATGAACATCAAGCGTTTGATGGACTTGGGTTGTTATCGTGGCCTAAGACACAGACGCAGTTTACCGGTGCGAGGACAGCGCACTAAGACCAATGCGCGTACCCGTAAAGGGCCCCGTCGTCCCATCAAGAAATAATTAGGATCGGTTTCCAATGGCGAAAACAGCAACCAAAACCACCCGTAAAAAGGTTAAAAAGACCGTTGTCGATGGCATAGCCCATGTCAATGCATCTTTCAACAATACAATTATTACCATCACCGATCGTCAGGGCAATACGCTGTCATGGGCGACCGCCGGTGGTTCTGGCTTTCGCGGTTCGCGAAAAAGCACTCCCTTTGCAGCCCAGGTCGCCTCTGAGCGCGCTGGTGAAGCGGCAAAAGAATATGGGGTAAAGAATCTCGATGTGCGCGTTAAGGGCCCTGGCCCGGGTAGAGAATCTGCTGTGCGCGCCCTCAACAATGCTGGATTTAAAGTCCAGAGTATTACTGATGTGACTCCCGTGCCGCACAATGGCTGTCGTCCACCCAAGAAGCGTCGTGTGTAGGAAGAATAGAAAATGGCTAGATATTTAGGACCAACTTGTAAGTTATCACGCCGTGAGGGCACTGATCTGTTTCTCAAGAGCGGTGTTCGTCCACTGGAATCAAAATGCCGCGCAGAGAGTGCGCCCGGTCAGCATGGACAGCGTCGCGGAAGACTCTCTGACTACGGTGTACAGCTGCGAGAAAAACAGAAAGTTCGCCGTATTTACGGTGTTCTCGAAAAGCAATTCCGCAACTACTATAAAGCGGCCGCGCGTCTCAGAGGTAACACAGGTGAAAACCTTTTAACACTTCTCGAATCGCGACTGGATAACGTGGTTTACAGAATGGGTTTTGGTGCAACGCGTGCCGAGGCGCGTCAACTGGTTGCCCACAATGCCATCCTGGTCAACGGTAAAAAAGTTAATATTCCCTCTTACAACGTGGAAGTTGGCGATGTTGTGGGTCTGCGTGAAAAATCTAAAAAGCAACTCCGCGTGCAAACTGCCCTTCAACTGGCTGCACAGAGAGGTGATGTCGAGTGGATTCAAGTCGACGACAATAAAATGGAGGGAACGCTCTCAAGACAACCTGACCGTTCTGACCTTCCCGCTGAGATCAATGAGAATCTAATCGTCGAATTGTACTCTAAGTAATCGCTGAATAGCTCTTACAGGACCTACTATGCAAAATTCTGTTAACAGTTTTCTTACGCCAAGAAATATTGATGTAACCTCTTATGATGCCAATCACGCCAAGGTAGTACTAGAGCCTCTAGAGCGCGGTTTTGGTCATACCCTGGGCAATGCACTGCGTCGTATTCTTCTCTCCTCAATGTCCGGCTGTGCAATTATTGAAGCGGAGATTGATGGTGTCGAGCACGAGTACTCATCTATCGAAGGTGTGCAAGAAGATGTGATGGAAATCCTGCTCAACCTCAAAGGTGTCGCCGTGATGATGGAAGGGCGTGATGACACTACAGTGAGTCTCAATGTCCAGGGGCCAGGCCCGGTTACTGCAGGTGATATTGAAAGTGATGGGCATATCGAAATTATTAACCCTGAGCATCTGATTGCTAACATCACTGGCAAGACTTGCTTGAAGATGCAGCTGAGAATAGCTCGGGGTCGTGGCTATCAACCCTCTGATGCGCGTATCTCAGACGAGGAAAATCGCACCATAGGTCGTCTGCAATTAGATGCTACGTACAGCCCAATTTACAAAGTATCCTATGATGTTGAAAACGCTCGGGTGGAAAATCGTACCGATCTAGACAAGCTGGTACTGGAATTGGAGACCAATGGAACAATTGATCCAGAGGAGTCTATCCGTCGTGCAGCTACCATTCTGCAACAACAGTTGGCTGTATTTGTCGACCTTGAAAGTGAAGCTGCCGCTGAACCCGAGGAACAAGAGGACGAGATAGATCCAATTCTGCTGCGTCCAGTAGATGATCTCGAGTTGACGGTTCGATCAGCTAACTGTTTAAAAGCTGAGAGCATTTACTACATAGGTGATCTTATACAGCGCACTGAAGTGGAACTGTTAAAAACACCTAATCTGGGTAAAAAGTCACTGACAGAAATCAAAGATGTACTGGCTTCACGAGGTCTGTCTCTTGGCATGCGGCTTGAAAACTGGCCGCCGGCGAGTCTCAAAACAGAACATGAGCTGGCCTAAGCCGAAACTGAATAAAACATTGCTGAGAAAGTAGTCAATTAAGGAATAAAAATCATGCGTCATAGATACAGTGGTCGCAAACTGAACAGAACCGGCTCTCACCGCAGAGCTATGTTTCGCAATATGACGGCCTCCTTGGTCGAGCATGAGCTGATTAAAACAACTCTGCCAAAAGCTAAGGAACTGCGTCGCTTTGCCGAGCCCCTGATCACCCTGGCCAAGGATGATTCTGTTGCCAACCGTCGACTGGCCTTTGACCGTCTGCGTAACAAGGCAACTGTTGGCAAATTGTTTGGTGAGTTGGGTCCAAGATATCAGGAGCGCCCCGGTGGTTATCTGCGTATCCTCAAGTGTGGAGCGCGCGCCGGTGACAATGCGCCCATGGCTTATGTGGAGCTGGTGGATCGTGCAATTGTTGAGGTTGACAGCGATGCTGAGGTTGTTGAAACCGAGGAGTAACAGTCGCCAGACTATTAAAAAACCGAGCCTAGGCTCGGTTTTTTTTGCAGTAAATTTTGCTAATTATCAGCAATCAGAGGGTTGATGAGAGTATTCCTGGTTATCTAAACTCATAGCACGCATTGAACCGCCCCACACACATCCAGTATCCAGAGCAAAAAAATACTCGCCGCAGTTTCTGCCCTGCAGGGCAGCCCAGTGCCCAAAGATAATGTTCTCCGTCAATGGTTGCTTCCGCCGGTGGTCAAACCAGGGCTTATAAGGTGCAGAGATCTGTGCGCTATCCTTGGTTTGAAGTTCCAGTGCGCCCTCGATAGTGCAGAATCGCATCCGGGTCAGATAATTAGTGATTAGTCGCCAGCGCTCTGGGCCCTGTAAATTCTCGCGCCAGGTACTTGGGGTATCGCCATACATCGCTTCGAAATAGAGCCTGCGCCGATCGGATTGAATTACTGCAGTGACCTCATTGGCTAGCCGATGAGCCTGCTCAAGACTCCAGATAGGAGGAATACCTGCATGAACTATATGGTAATTATTCACTGTTAGCAGTAGGGGTTGATACCTTAACCATTGCAACAGATCCTCGGCATCATGGGCTTCAAGTACATCCCCTATGGTGTCTTTTTTGCTTGGCTCTCTCACCCCTTCGGCGATGGCTAGTAGATGCAAATCATGGTTTCCCAGCACCATTTCAAATGAATTGCCGAGATCTTTGCAAAATCGCATGGTCTCCAGATTGTGAGGGCCACGATTGACCAGGTCCCCGACTGAGATTAACCGATCTACGCTGGGGTCAAAGCAAATCTTATCCAGCAGTTTTCGCAGCGGTTGATAGCAGCCTTGGATATCCCCTACGACATAGGTGGTCATGACTAGTGAACCGTATTGGGTGTAGCCAATAGAAATGGTGCTATCGGAGCGTCGAAAGTGTTACCTAGCTCATCGACCAGCTGATAGTGGCCGTGCATAGTACCCACCGGTGTATCTAAAACCACACCACTGCTGTAGCTGAAGCTACTGCCACTGGCAATCAGTGGTTGTTCTCCCACCACGCCAACTCCCCTGACTTCCTGTCGCTGCTGATTGGCATCGATGATTATCCAATGACGGTTTAGTAGCTGGGCATCCCTATCACCGTGATTGGCAACACAAATATGGTAAGCAAAGGCGTAGCGATTACTTTCGGGTTTTGACTGGTCAGGTAGATATTCAGTGGTGACGCTGATATCAATGGGGTGATGATTGCTCATGGAGGGTTGCTCATGCTGTGATTGATGCAGTTACTGAGTGCAACAAAATCTCTGACGGAGAGCTGCTCTGGCCGCTGTTGCAAATCGATAGAATCATTCAGTTCGACTAGGTGATCGGCAAACTGATGTAAACAGTTTTTAAGGATTTTCCGACGCTGTTGAAAGCACAGCGCAACTAGCTTGCTCAGAAGTTCGAGATTCTCCGCTGGGTAATCTATTTTTGGATGAGGTGTCAGGCGAACTACCGCGGACTGAACTTTTGGTGCTGGATCAAATGCACCGGGTGGTACGGCTATCAGCGGGCGCACCCGACAGTGGTATTGAATCATCACGGAAAGTCGGCCATAGCTCTTGTCGCCGGGGCTGGCAGCTAGTCGATCAACCACCTCTCGCTGCAGCATAAAGTGCATATCTTGGATTTGATCTCTAACTGCCAATAAATGGAATAACAGCGGAGTTGAGATGTTGTAGGGCAGGTTGCCGACAAGGCGCAGTTTTCGGCGATCACAAAATTGTGCAAAGTCAGTCTTGAGTGCATCAGCCTGATGGATGGTCAGGGAAGGGTAATTCTCAAATTTGTTTTCTAGATAGTTGATCAAATCGCGGTCTAGCTCTATCAGAGTCATTTCTGGACACTGCTTGACCAGATGTTCAGTGATAGCTGCCATTCCCGGCCCTATCTCAATCAGGTTGTCCTCGGCCTGGGGTGCGACTGCGGCAATTATTTGCGCGATAATCTCGCGGTCGATAAGAAAATTTTGACCAAAGCGCTTGCGGGGACGATGCTGGCTACTCAATCCAGGCCATCCTTGGATAGGCTCGCCATTTGCGCGGCAACCTTGATTGCTGTGTTGAAACTAGATTGATCGGCACTGCCGGTCGCCGCTAAGTCTAGAGCTGTCCCATGATCCACCGAGGTGCGGATAATCGGTAGCCCGAGCGTAATATTGGCGGCGTTGCCAAAACCGGCGTGTTTTAGCACTGGCAGGCCCTGATCGTGAAACATGGCGAGGATGACATCAGCATTATCCAGATACTTGGCAGTAAATAAGGTATCTGCGGGTAGCGGGCCGAGCAGATCTAATCCTCGGTTTTGCAGATCATTAATCACCGGGGAGATGACCTCGATTTCCTCCCTGCCCAGGTGCCCCCCCTCACCGGCGTGGGGGTTGAGTCCACAGATCAGTATTTTAGGGTTGGAAATAGCAAATTTTTCTATCAAGTCACGGTTGAGTATTTGAATAATTTTTTGCAGTAACTGCTGATTGATCGCATCGGCAACTTCGCGAAGCGGAATATGCGTGGTTGCCAGAGCGACACGCATTGTCTCGGTCGCCAACATCATTACCACGGTTGAAGTGCCCGTTTTTTCCGCCAAGTATTCCGTGTGACCAGAGAAGGCAATACCGGCGTCGTTAATCACAGATTTCTGTACGGGTCCGGTGACCAACCCATCGCAGCGCCGAGACTGGCAGGCTTCTAGGGCAGCGTCTAGACAATTCAGAACATAGGCTGCATTGTCGCTATTGAGTTTGCCCGGAATTACTCGAGTGCTAGCAGTGACTGGCGACAGGGTTAGATGCGAGGCTGGCAGGCCTGTTGCCGGAGCATCTGGGTCGAACTGGTGAATCTTCAATGGCAGTCCCAGTTGTTCAGCGCGCTCAGAGAGGACATCGGGGTCGGCGAAGGCCACCAGTTGGTGGCCCCCGCCCCGCTGTATATGCTGGAGCAAAATATCCGGGCCGATACCACTGGGTTCTCCAGGGGTAACGGCCAATCTCAGGGTCATGATTTATTGATCTCTTTTATTTCTACAAAGGCTTCATCGCGAATTTCTTGTAGCCAGACCTGCAGTTCCTCTGAGAATTTGCGCTGACGAAGTAGGTTTTCAGCGCCGTTGCGCAACATATTTTCACTGAAGTCTTCCATCCGTCGCTCGGTAACCTGGAGAATGTGCCAGCCAAACTGTGATTTGAATGGCTGGCTGACCTCATTGAGCGCAATACTATTCATAATCTGCTCAAATTCTGGAACAAACATTCCCGGTGTCGACCAGCCCAGCTCTCCACCTTTCAGAGCTGATCCCGGATCCTCTGAATGCTCCTTTGACAGGCTCGCAAAGTCACTGCCATCGACAATCTGCTGGCGCAAATCCCTAAGTTCCTGGATAGTTGCAGCCTCGTCGCGAAGCTGATCCGGTTTCAGCAGTATGTGTCGGGCAAAGTGTTGCTCGATTAATGTTTTCTCACCGCCCCTGCGGTCGTAGAGCTTAAGCAGATGGTAGCCGGCCGCACTGCGAATGGGTTCAGATACTTGGCCGATATCCATGGCTGTCAGGGCGGTGGTGAATACTCTGGGCAGCTGAGCCATTTTGCGCCAGCCGAGATCACCGCCTTCGAGTGCACTTTGATCATCGCTGTTGGCAATTGCCAGTTGTCTAAAATCTGTCCCAGTAGCAATTTCTTGGGCGATGGCAGCAACTTTTTCTTCAATCAACTGGCTCTCCGCGATACTGGTATCAAGCGGTACAGAGATGAGTATTTGGCCCAGTTTGACATCTGCCGAGGTCACCAATTTCCCCTCTTCAGAGTTGAGAAAATTATCCAGTTCTTGCTCGCTGATGCGGATACGCCCCATAACTCTACCCTGTTGGACGCGCATAATAGTCAGCTCATTGGCGATGTCTCGGCGCACGCTCGCCATAGTGCTGCCGCTGGCATCAATTGCCGCCACATATTCCTCCATCGACAGATTATTTCCTGCAGCCACTCTGGCGAGTGTTTGAGTGATCTCCTCGTCGGAGATTCTAACGCCGGCTTTGTAGCCTATATTCAGTTGCAGGCGTTCGGATATCAGCCGTTCCAGAACCTGTTCGCGGATAATCTCCTCTGCTGGGGGTTGGGTGCCAGACTGTTGTATTTGCTCGTATACAGTTGCTATGCGTCGGTTGAGTTCGCTGTGTAACACCACATCATCATCGACAATGGCCACCACGCGATCCAGCAGTGCCAGTTCGGCAGAGGCCGCGACGGCATAAAAAAATAGACCGCTGAGGGCAACTGTCTTTAGTGCAGATTTAAAACTTTTGCGGTGGTTCATAACCCTGTATTCCCCTTTGTAAAATACTATCAACTCGGCCTCCAGTTCCCGCTAGGCCTTTAAATTGAATTTGCAGAAAAACCCCATTTTTGGGTTGCAGATCCCGCTCTGGAACCCGCAGTGCATCTTCGCGATCCAGCCAGCGGCGAACTACTAGGCTGGCGCGCCAACAGCAGCTGTTATATTCGAGTCCAGCAAATAATTCCAGTTCCCTGTGATGGGTAAAATCGTGATTCCAGCGGCCGACCCAATTGTAGTTGCCACCGAAGGACCGATAAAAAGAAATATCGCCCTGTTTGATTTCTCCCGAGTCAACATGACTCGCGGACAGGTGCGATGATTGCCGTTGCTGTCTGTAAGTGAAATTGAAGATATTATTCTGGCGATCATGAAAGCGCAAACCCAGACTGCTCTTTTCAATATGGTTATTATCAGCATCGTAAATAATCTCTGCGGAGATTCTCCAATCGTCAGACAGCTGACTGTTGAGATCTAAGGCCAGAGGCGATGGCTTGTCGCTCACATTTAGCGGTTGCTGAGAATTTAATGCAGAGTGCAGTGTTACCTGTGGGTCATCAAAGTAAACAACCTTGGCCAATCTGGCGCGCAGGCGCTCATGACCGGTTTTTTTATCGAAAAAGCTGGTGGCTAACCCGATAGTGAGTCGGTGCTCGTCAGCTATTCTATCGCCACCTTGAAAGCGGTTGTCTCGAAACAACTGATCGTAGGTGGAAAGCACTTCCCTGGTATCAAAATCTGGCATTGAAGCCTGATCTCTATAGGCGGTTTTCAGGTAGTAGAGTCGCGGTTCGAAGGTCTGCCGCAGTGTCGACAGCCTGGGGTGATCTCGGTCGAAAAAGATCCCACTATCGAAGCTGTACGTTGGCACATTGATCGAGGGGTCTGCTGTTTCCTCCCCCCCTGCAGGCCGATCGAGTCTGTAGGACAGATATTTAAAGCCCAGTGTCGGTTTGACATATCCCCAGTGCCACTGTTGATCCCAGCTGAGGCTGTAATCCAATCTGCTTCTGCTGCCGGTCACCAATTGTTGGTCATCGTGATCGAACTGGGCGTACTGTTGACTGAGGGACAAATTGAAACCGCCCGCCAACGGGTAGTTTCCTTGTATCGACAGCTTGGGCATAACCCTGTACTGCTCTGAGAGTCCCGCGGTAATATTCTGGAAATCCAAGGTTTGTAGATCAAAGTCCCAATGAGCGGTGTGGTAACCCAGTGAGGCCTGGCGGCGCAGATGCGTGCGGCTGCTCTCGCTTTGTTTCAGCTGACCTATATCGTCAAAGTAGTCCTTATCACTGACATGGTTGATATCCAGAAAAGTCGACCAACTTCGGCCTGCACCACCCTGATGTTGAAGGCCGATCCAATATCTATCTTCCCCCTGATAGATAGGCCGACCACTGATTGGGTCCAGTGCCGAATCACTGTCGCCACCTTTATCACTGCCTAGAAAACCCGACGCCATACGGGTTTTAGACCAACTGTTGAGATGGCGAAGCTCAGTCTCTAAGCCCAAGCCACGCTGTTCGATATATCTGGGAGTGAGGGTGGCATCGTAGTTGGGAGCCAGGTTCCAATAGATAGGTTGGGCGAAATCCAGGCCATTCTCGCCATCCACACTGATGGTTGGGAACAGTAGACCGGAGGAGCGGCGATCGGTGATCGGGAACTTGGCATAGGGAAAATACACAATTGGCACATCCTTGACCCTCAATCGTGCATTTCTGACAGTGGCAAAGCCGGAGGTCTGATCAATTTTGATCTGAGACGTCTGTAATCGCCAAATTTCATTGCTGGGCTCGCAACTCGAATAGGTGGCATCTTCGATCAAGATGGCACCATCGGTGTTGCGCAGCAAGTTTGTCGCTGTGCCGCGGATCCCGGTTTGGTGTAGCACATAGGTGGCATTGTCTATTTTTACTTGCCTGCTATCGAGGTTTAGGTTGGCATGGGTGCCGATCAATAGCATATTGGGCTCACGAAAGCGCACATTGCCATCTAGGCTAATTTGACGGCTGTCCTGATTGATAATGGCTTTATCACTGCTTATCTGACGGTAACCCTGAGAGATATGTACATCGCCCTCGAGCACTGCGATGCTGTCTGTTGTGGCCTCGGTGCTCAGGGCATTGATTCGCAGCGGTGCCTGTTCCGGATCCAAGTCGGCATCGGGGTAATCTCTGGCCGGCTCAAGGTAGGCGCCACAGCAATAGGGTGGCATAGCGGCGCGTTGCTCCTCGGTCATATTCTGCTGTTCAACCCAATCCAGATTTGTGGCACTGGCCACTCTGGACTGCTGCGAATGCGTTAGCTCGTCGCTGTACGGCTCGGCAACTAACTCGAGGTTTACCAGCAATAGACCACCAATCAGCATGCAACTGAGGCGGAAGGTCGATCTATGGCTACTGCGTATATGCAAGATTAAATCTCAGTGAGAAAGTGTAGATCGGGATATTTTAACTGATATGAACAGGGATTTAACTGATCTGCAACAGAAAAAATACCAGATTGATCATTTAGATTGCCTCAATAATTGGACTAAATTCTCTATTCCTACACAGGTCGCAGCTCTATAATGACTCACAATTAACTATTCATAACAGGGTCTATGGGCGTTCAACCAGATTTCTCCAGTTGGATTGAAAGTTATCTGCCATCCCATGTGCAGGTACCTAGCACACTAAATATCCAAGCTCTGGCGGGCGATGCCGGCTTTCGAACCTACTATCGGCTGAATACCTGCCCCAGTTTGATTGCTGTCGACTCGCCACCTCATCAAGAAAAGAACTCAGCTTATATCGCTATTTCGCTGTTTCTGCAGTCCAACTCGGTGCGTACACCGGTGATATATGCCGTGGATTTTAAGCGCGGGTATATGCTGTTAGAGGATTTTGGCGATAAGCTTTTTCAGCGTGCGCTCAGCTTGGAAAGTCGAGATGCTCTATACCAACTCGCGGAGTCAAAGTTGATAGAAATTCAGTGCTGTGCTCTCGATTCTTTGGAAAGCGCCCCGCTGGGAGATTATGACCGCAACAAGCTTACTGTTGAGATGACGCTATTTGAACAGTGGTTTGTCAATCAGCTGCTGGGTGTCAATTTGGAAGCCGATAAAAAAGCGCTGTTGAACCAATTATTTGAGCACTTGATCAGCAGTGCATTGCAGCAACCTCAAGTGCTGGTTCACAGTGATTACCACTGCCGCAATCTAATGCTTTTGCCCAATGAACAGCTTGGCATTATAGATTTTCAAGATGCGATGCGCGGCCCGATTACCTATGATTTGGTATCGCTGTTGCGTGATTGCTATGTGCGCCACCCGTCGGATTGGGTCACGCAGCGAGCATTGGAGTATCGACACTGTCTGCAACAGGCTGGGGTGCCGAATCTCGGCGATCAACAGCAATTTTTGCGCTGGTTTGATCTTATGGGCCTGCAGCGGCATATCAAAGTACTGGGTATCTTCTCACGCCTGGCACTCAGGGATAGCAAAGCGGCCTACCTGAGAGATATACCATTGGTGATGGACTACTGTCTCGAGGTCTCGGCCAGATACTCGGATACCGCGCCCTTCGGGCAGTGGTTAAAAGCCGAGATCGCACCGCTGTTGGTCACCCACAGTTGGTACAGTGAATCTCGGGATAAAACACTATGAAAGCGATGATACTGGCGGCCGGCTACGGCAAGAGACTGCGGCCGCTAACCCAGCAGACACCCAAGCCGATGCTCGAGGTAGCGGGAAAACCCCTGCTACAGCATCATATTGAGCGCTTGGCGGCCAGTGGATTTACCGATCTGGTGATTAATACTTCATGGCTTGGTGAGCAGATTGAGCGTTTCTTTGGCGATGGCAGCCAATTTGGGGTGCAGATTAGTTGGTCGAGAGAGGCTCAGCCTCTGGAGACCGGCGGCGGCATAGTCAAAGCCTTGCCGCTGTTGGGAGAGCAGCCCTTTCTACTGCTAAACGGCGATATCTGGACAGATTACCCACTGCGATCAATCAGTGAAAACAACATCCCTGACGACGGCTTGGCCTGGCTGTTGATGGTCGCTAATCCCGAGCACAATCCGACTGGCGACTTTGGATTAGTTAACGGCTTGGTCAGCGATAATGTTGAGCCAAAATTTACCTTCAGTGGCCTAAGCGTCATTCACCCCCAGTTGCTTGAGAATTACACTCAAACCCATGAAGATTGCCAGAGCTTCCCGCTGCGCACCGCGCTGTTGCCAGCTATTGAGCGCGGGCGTGTTGGAGCGGCGCTGTACAATGGCCATTGGTACGATGTTGGCACTTTAGAGCGCTACCAACAATTGAACCACTTACTGGCTAAAACTTAGTTCATTGGGAGTGGTGAGGATGAGAACAGCATCGAAATTGAGATTTTACAGACTGGCTTTTTGGGTTTCACTCACTGCAGTTGCCTGCCTCTCTCTTATCTCCCTGTCCCAGACGCAACAGTTATTTATCTGGCAAGATAAATTGCAACATGCCACAGTTTACGCAGTGCTTTTCTTCCTGCTGTTGCAAGCCTATGGCGACAGGTTGGGACTCTGGCCCGCGGCTATTGGACTTGGTCTGTTTGGCTTAGCTATAGAGGTTATGCAGTCCACCACGGGCTATCGCCAGGCTGAAATCTGGGATTTTATCGCCAATATGACCGGTATTTTTGCTGTGGGATTGGCCGCTCGGTGTTTTAGGGCCGGATGATACGGTTCTATCATGAAGCAAGTTGAATGTTAAATCCCAAGCAGTTGGCACGCTATCTGGAGTCATGAAGAGTGCCAGTAGCTAGTGCAAAGGTCTCCGATTGTGCCTAGCGCCGCAAAGATTACCATTAGAGTAGATGGTGAAAACTGGTTTTACGCTAAATCCTATCTGCGCAGTCGAGATAACCTGTACGGTTTTCCCGTGGCTGGGCCAATCACCTTTAGACTTTGACAAATGGGCTGTTTTACCTCGCTCTAGTTCAACTGAGACCTGGTCTTAATAATCCCAGTCTTGCATACAGCCGAGCCAGGGCTCGGTTGTTTCTTAAATCAACACGCGACTGACAAATCCATATTACTGTAAAAATTAAGTAATAGGATTGCAATAATGCCAAGATAAATTATTAACGTTTCGAAGGAAGATAGGTCACAAGGAATGTTTCTGATGAAGTCTCAGTTTGCGGTGCAATTCAATTCAAGCTCCGACCATCGAGTTATACAAGCTGTGTTTTCCGCGGCGCATGGACTCAAAACCAGTGTCAAACTGGCTATCAATTTTTTGACTCTCAATCTTTTTGATCGATACCGATCGGCTAGCGCTTACATTTATTGTCACATCTATCTGTATTCTGCGTTCTACCTCTATTAGGTGTTTGTCACACCAGTCAAGGAGACCATTTAATGAAAGGATTTATAGTTTATCTATCTTTAATCTTGCTGGTGATCACTGGCTGCGGTGGCAGTAGCGATGATAAGGGTTCAGATACCCACGCCAATGCCAATACTGCGCCGCAGGTTATATCGCAGAAAGGATCTCCTCCGGCGCTGACGGTTGACGAAGACGGTTCCTTAACTCTAACCCTTGATCACTTTGTGGTTAATGATATCGATAGCCCTTTAGAAGACTTAAGCTTAAAGGTGCTGCCAGGAGATAACTATAGTGTTGTAGGTACTAGGATCAAACCAGATCTCAACTATGCAGGCATTCTCTATGTCCCGATTTTAGTCAATGATGGAGTAGATGACAGCGCTCAGCATACAGTGACGGTTTCGGTGAATGCAGTGAATGACCCACCACGAATCAATGGCTTGAGCAGTCCAATAAGATTGCACAGAGGAACTGCTCGTACACTGGTGATCGACAACTTGAACATAACCGATGTGGATAGTGATCCGAGCCAATTCAGGTTGGTAGTTGAGCATGGTAATCATTACAGTGTCAGTGGCTATGGTGCCACAGTGGTCCCCGATGCTGATTATTCAGGTGAACTCAGTATCCCTGTGAAAGTGACGGACGGCTTTAGTTGGAGTGATCGGTATAACATCACTACCAGTGTCGAAGGTGGGGTGCCAATTGCGGATACCTATTTCCCATATTCTGTGGCCTCTGGTGATGCAACCGAGGACACTGTTGTGGTCTGGACTCGACTTGAGCCCAATCGGCCGGCTGTCCGTGAACGAGAAACTCTCTTCTATCAGATATGGCGTGGTGAAGCAGCGGATGAGCCAGGCAGCTACCAACGCTCCTTTTCACTGCAATCTGAGCTGCATTTTAATCGCTTCTCAGGGGAGCACTGTCAAGATATCGACCAGGGTCAGACCCATGCTAATGAACTCGGCTGTATTTCCAGTCAGACAATCGAAGCTTATGGAGGCAATCTGAATGGCGAGGTGTTTGAAACTTCAAGTTACCGCCAGTACGGGTTTAATTATAAAAAACGGCTAACCAATTTGAATCCTGGGTACTTTTACTACTACCGTTTTATCTATCAGGATGATGGTGGCAATTACCGCTACTCTAAAATTGGCAGAACGCGTACAGCTCCCGATGCCAATGACGATGTCACTGCCAAATTCACAGTAATCAGTGGTCAAGATTATATAGGCAAGTATTACAACACTTACCGCCATATGCAGAAAATGAGTATTGAGGATAAGGTCAACCCAATCGATTTTGTGGTGCATCTCGGCGACTATATTTACGAAACAACCGGTGATCCCTCCTTTCAGTTTAGCGGCAATACTAGGCTGGTGGACTTTAATAGCCATAGCTATGCCTATTTAGACGCAGAAGAAGCACTCAGTGATCCCGCAGACAGGGGGGCGATTCAATTGGGATCGGGTGCCAGTGCTTTCCATGCCGCGCGAACTAGGAGTGATTACTACATTATCTATGAAACCTATAAATCTGATCCCATAATGCAATCAATTCACGAAAATTTCCCCTGGTATATGGTTTGGGATGATCATGAATTTTCTGATGATTATCACGATGGTACTGCACAGTTTCTGGATTACAGGGATGAGTTTGACTATGCGCGAAAATACAACTCGGAGAGAGCCTATATGGAATGGCTGCCGGTGGGTATGGGGCTAGATAATGCAACGGGCGAGTTGAGCATACCTTTGTATGAAACCTTCCAGAACAGTGATTACTGCGAAAATACGCCTGCAGAGGAGATAGGCAACGCAGTTACAACTTGTCAGATGCTCACTCGATTGCGGAATAATGATGGAACCTACAAACACAAGCTGTACCAAAATATCCGCTGGGGCAAAAACCTTGAGGGAGTTCTGACTGACAGCCGCACCTACAGACCGGCCCATGCAGTGATTGAAAATGCATGGTCTGGAAAAATTGTGGCAGATGAGCAGCAGGTCAGGCGGGCACTGGAGACGTTTGATGGTGATTTGTATGCTATTGATCCCACTGCCCGTAGTGCCTCCGGATTGTCGCGCTACAGCTTTGATGATATTGAGACGTTGATGCTAACGCCTTATATTGATTTGAATGAACCCAAGTACAACAGCCCGTTCAATGCTGTTAATAGTAGCTGCCCCCATAGGGGTAAGAGCATCAGGGATTTAGCTAGAGGGCAGTTGCAATTCCAGTACAAACAGGCACTGATGCAGATTCAGAATGAGCAGGCAAATTCCCAATGGCGACAGTTGGAACAATGGGCTGATGCTGATGGCATTGATGAACTGGCAGCATTCTATGCAGATAGGGCGATTCCGCAGACGTATGAAGAAAATGAGACTCTTTTACTTGGTGTTGAAGATGTTTACCTGCTGTTATTGGGGTGGGTGAAAAGGCACAGTGGTCTGGGAGATGAGTCGGGACTTATTGATAGCATCTACGGCATTTTGGACCCGAATACCACCGCCAGCTATGCGCTGAGTTCGACCTCAGACTATCTGTTTAATCAGGTTATTGACTCCTATATTATCAATGGCCTATTTGGAGTGGACACCCTTAACGGATCCAATGCATTAGGGGTGATTGTTGGGCAGCAACTAAGCCAATTGCGTGCTAGCATCGAGACTGTTTTGTCCGATCTATTGGACATAGATCTGTCCGAAGATCTGTACTGCCCGCCTATTATGAATTTACCTCCAGATATTATTGGAGGTATTCAAGACAGCTTGCAAGATGCCGCTACCCTAACTATCGAAGTGGCTCAGGGTGAAGATACAGCAACTGGTGTGCTTGAAGCGGTCATAGATTACCCTGAGGGCCTAGTACTTGATGCTGAGACATCACTAACTTACCAGTGGAGACGCGATGATCAGATTGTGGGTGACGATTCATCGACCTACACCCTGTCTACAGCAGATATCGGTGCTGTGATCAGTGTTGCTGTAACCTATGTAGATAGATATGTTAATCATCAACAGTGGATCAGCCCATCCATAGGCCCTATTCAAGACGCTTCGGGTCGGCTCCCTGAATCTAATCTATGGGGATCACAGTTGTCCGGTTGGATGCTACCCAATGAGCTGCACCCCAACTACATGGGACATAAAAAAGGTATCAGCCTCAGAAAGATGGGTAAGGGAACAGTAACGGGTAATTCACTGTTCAGTTCCGAAGGTGTGGGCGCACGGTTTTTCCTAATCAAACAGGTGTTTGATCTCTACCTCCATCACCTGTATCAAGACAACTCTGAAAGTCAAGATATGCTCGGCAGTGAACAGCAACAGTTTTTGCAAAATACATTACAGCAGAGTGATGCTAACTGGAAAACCGTGTTTAATCAGGTGTCTAGCATACCTATAGTTATCAGCCTGTCCAGTGAGGACAGTATTCAATGGTCTAGGAATCAGATTATGGATCCCTTTGCTGCTCTCAGAGGCAGTGAGTACGATAGAGTATTCGACTATCAGTACTATGCTAACCTCGATAGTTGGGATGCCTTCCCAGATAAGCGCCTCGATTTGCTGACCACCTATGACCAGATTAATTGTTCCACCAATGTGGATATGACTATTCGTGGCTATCAGGATAACTGCACTGACCCCAGCAATGATATTGTGCTGATATCTGGTGATATCCACTCCAGTTGGGTGGCTAGACACTCCTCGCCCAGAGGGCTTGCCAGCAATATCTACGAATTCACTGGTACCTCAATCTCTTCTGGCACAGGGGTTGGATTGATTACCAACGCTTTGCGCGGCTCGTTCTTCAGTATGTGGGGTGAGTTTGCCGACTTGATGTTGTCCTCCGGTGTTGAGTTTTTAGAGAACATGACTCAGTTGTCCTACGACATAAAGTACAACAACTTAAAAGACAATGGGTATATGTATTTCTCCGTGAATCAAGATCATTATGCCAACACCTATTTTCTGATGGAAAATCTGTATGTGGATCAGAATTATTATGATGAAATTGATCGTATTCCATTTGATACCAAACACTTTACCATCAGAGATGGTGTTCTTCACAATGGCAGACCCGAACACTTACCTAGTTTGGAATCTATAGATACCAGCCTGTTCACCCGTGACGGGAATGATTACTATATAGCCAGTGATAGGTTATTCGAGTGGGATCAGACCACTCAATCCTTTGAGCGATCTGAGCGCCCTTATGCATTGTGTAATGTATCCGTCGGTGCTGCCGACTGCGTGACTGATATCAATCATAGCTCGCATCTCTTTGTGAATGGGCGGCGCTACAATAGTGACCACCATATAAGTTGTGCCACTGCAGGCTCAGATATCCACTGTTCATCGGATCAAGCTTTGCAATATTTGTTCGACCGAGATGGCAACTTGGTGGCTGCAGACTACTATGCTTTTCAAGGTGGCCTGTATGTCCGTGGCACACGCACGCCAAATACCCTTTACTGCAGTGAGGCTTGGGATTATGAAGGGGTGCTCAGTTGCTCAACCGATCCTGGCGTGGATTATGGCACGGTGCACAACCCCAGCTCCGAAGACAGAGTGCTGGTACAGGACCAATACTACTATGCAGTCACTCACCTGCCATCCAACAGGTCTTTTATCTACGATTCAAATGGACAGAGAATTACCCATGCGTACTTTTTCTATAATCAGAAGCTCTACTATCGAGCTGAAGAACTTACCGCGGATCGTTTAAATCAAGAACTAATCAGTTGCAACCGCCCTCTGAGTTTTCAGGGGCCAGCTATGTGTGTGAGTGAGGGGTCTACTTCGCCGCAGCGATATCTCTACTTATTCACACGCAATACCTTTGGGTACCATGGGGAGACGATTGTGAGTGGATCCATACAAAAAACCACTACAGTTTTTGGTGATTGTCCCACTTCAGTTGACGCCTCGTCACCCCCTGGATCTGTGGGCATAGATATTTATCAGCAGAGCAGCTGCCGCGCCTACCACGGCGGATCATGGGCTAATGGAACAGTACTAAGTCCCGGCTCTGAACCTGACGAATCTTTTGAGGATGGAATGTGCGTTATGCCAACTCACCGCACTGAACTGGACATTGAACAACAAATTTTTCGTTACTTGGGATCTTACTGTACGGTGAATACGGGAGGCAATGTCTACAAATTTCATGTAAACGCGCTGACCCCTGGCTATTGGCTCGGATTGTTCAATTCTATCTGGCCACTGATTTTGCAAGTTGTTGAAGAGGTAGGCGATGTGGTGGTCGATGTGGCAAATCAAGTGACAGGAGTTATGGAAAATGCTTTCGAGTGGCTTTCGAATATTGGTAATCATGTCTCTAACGCATGGGATGAAGTTGCTGGATGGTTTGAGCAAAGACTGGGGGTACGATAAAAGTGTCAATTAAAACTCTTTTGGCAATTATCTTTTCTCCGAAGGTCCTGCTCATATTGGCGATTGTTGTCAGTTATCTCTATGCATTCCTCCGTTATCAGGTGTTTAACACAGTTCCCTTGTCGGAGTTGCCAATGTATATCAGCAACAAGGCGCTCTCTATGGCATCGGTTATCTGTCTGGCCTGTGCCTTGGCCAGCAAGTTATGGCAATCTACCAAGGATAGTTCTCAGACTTTTTTTAGCTATGCTTGGGGCTTGTTATGTCTGCATATTCTCCTGTCTCTCATCCTGATGGATCCCGCCTACTACAAGCATTTTTACATTTTCAATCGATTGAATGTTCTTGGTCAGATCAGTCTGCTATCAGGGACACTGGCATTTTTTGCTTGGCTGCAAATCAAGAGCCGCAGTTCCACTGAAAAATCAGTTCAGCAGACAGTCCGAGTACGCTCAGGATTAACATCTTGGACTCTAATGATTATTGTCGGTACCGCAGTGCATTTGATCGCTATGGGTGCATTTCAGTTCTCCGAGAGGGTTTATCCGGGAAGCTGGTTTGCAAACAATCACTGGCCAGTGGGGTTGCCACCTATCAGTTTGATTGCATTCTGTGTGTTTGTGCTATCGGTCTTGGTTTGGCTCTTGGCAGGTTTAATCAAGCTAATTAGCGCAAAAATTCTCCAGCTACAAGGTGAGAAGTCCTCTCCATAGCGATCCCAAACGCTACCATGCAAGTTAGTAACTGTGGATGATCGCCAAACGGCTCAACTATTGCGTAACAAGCATTTTGATATTGGCGGGGCTGAGAGTTTGACTACCTGATAGAGATAGGATCAGCGTAGTTATCTCGTCCCACACATCTGCTTTGCGCAGGCCTTTGACCCCGCGATCAATAGCCCCGGCCTGATACAGTAGCATCCGCAGATGGGCTGGGCTCAATCGCCGCAGTGCACTGCGGAACTGGGAAATGCGGCTGTCCCACACCCCGAGCTTTTTCAGGGCCCAGTCTGCGGATTTGCCGCTTGATACCTGCTGGCGGGCCTTCACCAACACCCGCAACTCTCTGGTAATGGCCCAGAGTAACTTCAGTGGATCTGCACCCTCATTTTGCAGGCCGCGCAGTGCACGCGCCACCCACTGGCTGTCGCCAGCCAGCACCTTGTCGATAAATTCAAACAGATCATAGCGCGCACTGTCGGTGACTGCGGCAGACACAGCGGCGCTGTCAACTCTGCCCTCTATGGCCAGCAACTTCAGCTTATCGATCTCCTGCATGGCCGCCAGTAGATTGCCCTCAACGCGCTCAGCCAAAATCTGTGCCGCCTCATTGCCAGCTTCAATCCCGGCTTGATTCAAACGCCCCTTTATCCATTGGGGCAGTTGATGGATTTTCACCGGCCAAACAGGAATATGCACACCACTGGCGTCGAGAGTTTTAAACCACTTGCTATTTTGCGTGGCTCTCTCCAGCTTGGGTAGAATTACCAGTAACAGATGATCAGTAGTCAGGTTTTCGCAGAGCTCACACAGTGCTTTACTACCCTGATCTCCCGGCTTGCCACTGGGAATACGCACTTCGAGAATGCGCTTTTCGGCAAATAAGGACAGTGAGCTGGTCTCGCTCAATAGTTGATTCCAGTCAAATTTGCCTTCTACATGAAAAGTTGTGCGCTCAGTGTAACCCAGTTGCCGCGCTGTACCGCGAATGCTATCGGCAGCCTCCTGAGATAACAGCGGTTCGTCACCGCTAATAATAAACATCGGTGATAGCTGATTTTTCTCCACGGACTTGTGAAGGTGGGCTTGCAGTTGCTCGGCTTTGATCTTCACTGGACCGGTGCGCTTTTATTGGCAATCAGGCTGAATTGACTGAGTATCTGCCGCACAATATCCTGTTGCATAGCACTTTTGATCAACTGTTCTTGACTGTCGGAGGCGAGGACATCAGTTTCATCAAAGTCCACATAGCGCTCCACGGCGGCGGTGGCTGGAGGCCCCAGTGGATTGCCTGTGGCATCGGTGACCAGAAAATCCACACGCCCATTTAGCTGGTACTCAGCGGCCCGTGCTCCGGGATTCAGAGCGCTGGTTCTGCGCTGGTACAGAGCCTCTAAAATAACAATACGGTAGTCGGCTTCAGCGCTGTTGTTAACTTGGGTTATACCATAGCTGTCCAGTTGTCGAGTGAGTTCAACCGCCAAGGTGCCCTGGGTATTTTCCGAGACAACTTGCACTGTACCCAGATGTTCTGACAACAACTGGCTATCACGCAACTGCCAGCCACAGGCAGACAAGCTCAGACACAACAGGAGAATTTTTGTCGATCGCCACAATCTGCGCATTTGATAACCCATACCCCTAATTGGCTACAATATTAACCAATCTGCCCGGAACCACAATCACTTTTCTGATCGCTTTGCCCTCTGTGAAGCGCTGGACATTGGTATCTTCCAGGGCGATTTTCTCAATGCTATCCCGATCCGCATCCGCTGCAACCTGAATTCGGCCGCGCACCTTGCCATTGACCTGCACCACCAGCTCAATCGAGCTGCGAACCAGCGCTGACTCATCAACCTGCGGCCAGCTGACATCGGTAATTGACCCTTCACCCCCCAGTGTATCCCAAAGACTGTGGCAGATATGGGGGGTGATGGGCGCCAACAGCAATAGCGCACTGCGCAGAGCTTCATGGCGCACCGCGAATGATTGAGGATGGTCGCTATCCGTCAGTTTGGCGACCTCGTTGAGCAGCTCCATCACTGCTGCGATGGCAGTGTTAAAGGTATTGCGGCGGCCGAAGTCGTCACTGACTTTGGCAATAGTCTGGTGCGTTTTGCGGCGCAGATCCTGTTGTGCCTCATCTAAATTAGCTGTATCCAGTGATGGCGATGTACCGCTGTCAGCATGATTTTTTACCATGCTCCACAGTTTGCGTAGAAAACGGTGAGCCCCGGCAACCCCCTGATCGTTCCACTCCAAAGTTTGCTCCGGTGGTGCGGCAAACATAGTGAACAACCGAACCGTATCCGCGCCATACTGCTCTATGGCAGTCTGGGGGTCTACGCCGTTATTTTTGGATTTGGACATTTTAGTGATGCCGCCACTCTGTACCTGGTCACCAGTGGCAGTCTCCACCGCATTGACCGTGCGACCCTTATCATCGCGCTCCAAAGTCACGTCGGTCGGCGAGAGCCAGACCTTGCGGCCCTGCTGCTCCTTGTAAAAGCACTCCGCCAATACCATCCCCTGACACAACAGTCGCTTAAAGGGCTCACTGCTTTCCACCAAGCCCTCATCGCGCAGCAACTTGTGATAGAAGCGCGCGTAAAGCAGGTGCAGGATCGCATGTTCGATACCGCCCACATATTGATCCACGGGCAACCAGTAGTTGGCCCGCTGGGGATCCAGCATGCCGCTATCAGAATCGGCGCAGGTAAAGCGCGCATAGTACCAGGAGGACTCCATAAAGGTGTCAAAGGTGTCGGTTTCGTGCTCTACCGCCTGACCATTGTGTTGTGCCTGACGCCACTCTGGATCGGCTTTGATAGGCGAGTGAACCCCATCCATTTCAACTTCTTCTGGCAGGAGCACCGGAAGTTTCTCCAGGGGCACTGGGATCTCGCCACCGTCGGTGAGATTGAAAATGGGGATTGGCGCACCCCAGTAGCGTTGACGACTGACACCCCAGTCCCGCAGACGGTAGTTAGTGGTCACCGATCCCAGATCTTTCTGCGCCAGCGCCGAGGCGATAGCCTCGAAGGCGGCATTAAAATCTAAGCCGTCGAAGTCTCCCGAATTAACGAGTACGCCCTGTTCCACAAAGGCCTGAGTGCCGAGGTCACAGTCTTGATCATCTGTAGGTGCTACCACCTGTTTAATCGGTAACTGATACTGGGTGGCAAACTCATAGTCCCGCTGATCGTGGGCC
>Ga0213865_10000561_pt1 | contig 25147 bp, 21 predicted proteins | sample PICome_6_FD_160100 | JGI IMG/M metagenome (GOLD analysis project Ga0213865, IMG submission 160100) | Coastal seawater microbial communities near Pivers Island, North Carolina, United States - PICO282 | ecosystem: Environmental > Aquatic > Marine > Coastal | place: USA: North Carolina...
ATTTATATAACCATCAATGTCATAGGTATTAATAAAATCCCAAACTATTTCTGTTGCACTTATTCCAAACCTTTCTTCTGATGGCCATGTATGCCACATACCCTCTACTTTGTAGAGCTCAACTTGAACGTTATTTATACAGTTTTGAAAAGTTTGATGTTCAACAGCAAACCCAAGTACAAAATAGTCTTCAACTTTTATTAAAGGCTCAGAATTACATCCATTAAAGATTTGCCAATAATTCATCACATCATTAATGCCTTCCATTCCTAATGCAGAGCTACCATCAAAAGGAACACTCCCGTCAATTGTTCCATGAATTTGTAGAATACTTGTAGGATGATTTGGATTGCATGATTCAAGTGTTTGCTTGCTCATTGAACCAGTTACAGATGCTATTGCAGCAATTTTAGAGCTCAAGTTACACGCAAGATGGTAGCTCATAAAACCACCGTTAGACATACCGGTAGAATAGATTCTTTTATTATTAATATTATATTTTTTAGAAACAAACTCGATGATTGTATTAATAAAATCAATATCATCTATAGGGCTACCGATAGTCCATGCTCCTGAATTCCAATGAGATACGCTTGAAGCTAAAGCCGTATTTAATGGAGCGCCTTGTGGGTGAATTAAGATAAAATTTTTATCCTTTGTATATGCTAAGTCTCTAAAATCTCCATACCGCATTTGCGCTAGAGCATTACTACCATAACCGTGCAAGTTAAATAAAACTGAGCTTTGTCCTACAGCTTCAGGATGATTTAATTGAATATAATAATATCTGTCTATGCCATTATGTTTAAATTCACACTTATAGGTTCTTTCATATGTACTGTCATTAAAACTTTTACATTGTTCATCAGTGTTTAAAATATCTTGAGAACTCTCTTCGATAATAAACTCGTCAGATGAACTACTTCCACCACCGCATGAAGATAAAAAAAACAAAATTAATAATAGGCGAAATAACATTAATATGACTATAAAAAAAATTTTTAAATTTGAAATGGTGCGGTACGCCGGTCTCGAACCGGCGGCCTTCTGCTTGGCAAGCAGACGCTCTACCAACTGAGCTAGTACCGCATCTCAATTGAAAAAAGATGACTATACATACATCTAATAGCGCTTACAAGCATCTATATAAAAAAATATCTTTAATTAATAATGACCTTATTCAGAGGAACTAATTTTTTATTGCTTTTAATATATAGAAAAATTGAATTTTGATTGCTTTCCAGTGCAATGTTTAAAGTTTGGCCTGTCATTAGAGTAGATTCAGGATGAAAATGATCTTCAAAATCTGTGTGAGATAATGATATAACAGGTCTTTTTTTAGTCTTTGCAATAGAAGTTACAACTCCATTTCTATTTGCAGACAGAACTATAACTGTTCCTTCAGGCACAAACTTAGATAATCTGTCGAATTGATTCTCAAGAAGTTGAGAACTAAACTCAGGGGTATCATTTATCTGTTCTTGATTAAAATTTATATAATCATCAAAATTATCTGAAATTTTTAAAACTTTTCCATGATGATCTAACGATATATCTAAATTATTTAAGCTATTGGACTGAAGGTTTAAACAAAGAAAAATAAATAATAATAGTTTACTCATAAGTTGCTCCAATTTATACCTATTTGGCCGCCCAGACCAGAGTATTCAATATAGTATTCTGCCCAATGACTAAACTCACTATATTCACCATACCAATTATAAAAATCATCGTATGTTTTGAAACCAAAACTTTCATATTGTCGATAAGATCCATCCGACTGGCGATCATATCCTGAAACAGAAACATGACAAACACTTTCTTCATAACCTTCTTGATCAGAATATGGTTCATCACAAAGATATGGGAAATCAAAAGATGAAAAAAATCCATTGTAAACATCACTAAATTTATCTATTTCATCATTTGCAAATAAATATTTTTTAGTTGATGATTTTTCAACAACTCTATATGCAATATGATCCCATCCTGAATTTTTTGAATCTACTGATATTGTTGTTTTATTTTTTAGAGAGTCATCAATTTGACCATTAATATACCAAACAATATCAAAGACATCATTAGGCATAACTAGACCAAGGCTTATTGAGGCACCAGAACTACTAATAACTGGATTTAAATCATGAAGGCCTTGATATTTAAGAGTTTGAATTACAAATGCTTCTATGCCAACTTTATCCCATGAAGTTCCACTAGTTTTATTAGCGCTCCACCACCATTCAGAATAACCGTCTCCAGTTGAACCATTCATTACGTTTTCATAAGAAGGTCTGTATGTATCATTAATTCCATAATAAGTTCCCGTAAACATTCCGATACCATTAGTAGCTTGCTCGTCATGATAACCAGGTATATTGTCAGGATTGTCAAATAAATGTTTCCATTTTATGTCTTCCGGTTGATCTTCTGAGGTTGTATTAGGACGTCCGTCAACCCAAAAACATGGCCAATCGAAATTAAGGCCTGATCTGAGGATTTCTGTTAGCTCATCATCGTCAAAAGTACCATCTTCATCTACGTCAAACTCTTTTAAATCATCGTAATAATCACTTGCTGAAAGACAATTTATAGATCCACCTAAATTTTCTTCTGGATCCCAATAATCATCAATGTATTCATCACCTAAATCATTAAAAGTGTGGCCAAATTCATGTTTTAGCGTTAAAAAAAGAGCTCTTACATAAACTTCTTCAGGAGCATTTGAGCCAATAAAGTAATCCTGAATGTTTATAGGTGTTGAGCAACTTGTACAAGCCGTGCCTCTTCCCTCAACCCCAGTAATTACTGATATGTTGTTGGTGCCTTGAAAGCCAGAGGATGTTATAAAATCTTCAACCTCTGATACAAAATTATCATTAAAACAATAAATATTATCATCTCTGTATGAGCACCCAGCCGGTTCAAATATATTTTCATAAAAATCATCTAATTCATCACCACTTAGTGAGTCAAAATCATTATCTTCTTTAATTGTTGCACCTGTTTGAACTTTTACAGGATTATCCTCATCATTTAGTTCAATAATATGCAGGTTAAAAAATGAATCTATAAAATATTTAACATCAGAGTCATTAATAAAATCTAGCCAATCTCTAATACCATTTCTTACATTTGATTTATCTGCACTATCATCAACACCATCTATTAAAAAAACATAATTAAATAGTCTTGAATTACTGTCGCCATTTCCAAAAAAAGTATAGTTAAGGTTTTCATCATAAATAGTATCTATTTTTTTTAAATTCCAGAATGTTATTAATTTTTCTGTCTGGCTTTCACCATCGGAAAGAATTACATTTACATCAACTAAACCACCCTGAAATATATTACTAGGATCTATTGATATTTGATTTTTGTCTGTATTCAAAGAAACAGTAGGGTCACCATACAAGCTATTTGCAGAAAATGTTAAACTGGATAAATCGCTATCAACATCAGATATATCGACATCAACTAAAATCTCTTCACCAGGAAACACAAATTCATTTGATTTATCAAAATTAGTGATTGTTAGAATTGGTGCGTCGTTAACTGAATTTACAGTTACATTTACAGTTGCGGTTCTTGTTACATTTTTTTCTACTGCGGTAACAGAATATTGAAACTGATCACTGCCAAAATAATCAGTACTTGGTCTATATGAGAAAGCGCCGCCAGAAGTTAAATTAATTCGACCGTTTGATGGTTCAGTAGTTATGGAGTAACTAAAAGTAACTGTCTCATTTGCTGTAGCAGCAATTGAACCTTCATAAACCTCATCTTCATTAACAGAAAAGGACGTCAAACCAAAAGTAATACTAAATGGAACAGGTCCTGGGTTGACTGGATCACTATCACTCCCTCCACCTCCACCGCCACCACAGGATACTAGTAAAAGTGTATAAAAGACGAATATATGCTTAATATTCATATTATTTAGTGTAAAATAAATTTTACACAAAAAAAAGAGGGCTTTAGCCCTCTTTTTTATTTTCTAATTAATATTAAAAATTACTTCTAAACCCTAATTTAAAGATAGGTCCATGATCTTGCGATAAGAACAACATTTCAGAATATCTTGCATGAAGACGTGTTGTTTCATCATTAATATTCATCATGTCCAAGAAGACTGTTGTGTTCTCGTTAACTCTATATTGATAAGTAGCATCTATTTGCAATCTTTCTTCAACATAAAGTGGTTGTTCATAGTTACCAAAACCAGCTACAGTTTCTCCTCTGTAGTTAGCAGCAACTCTGAATGTATGCTTATCATCTTCATAGAAAACAGATAAGTTACCCGCATCACCAAAACCTGGAAGTATAAACTGTGATCCGACATCATCTCTATCGATGTCTACATCACCACCAGTAATTTTTGTATAGTTAAACTGCATACCATATGGAGTTCCCTCAAAAAGATGTTGCAGTGTTAACTCAAGACCAGAAACATCACCTGATTCAAGGTTCTCAGGTCTTGTCATTGTGAAAAGAGCTAAAGGGTCAGCTGATGTAGAGTCAATATATCCAGGCTCACATCTCCACCAACCATCATAATCACATTGTCCAAATGGGAAACCATTGCTGACGTCAACACCCCTAGCCATTGCTAATGCAACCCACATAGCATGATGATTATCATTCATCCAAGGTTGTGCCCACAAAGCTTGTTGAGATATACAATGATTTGAACCCCACTCACCTGGGAAACCTGTTTCTGGTCTTCCAGCATCAACCCACTCTTGCATACATGTTCTAGCAGACATAATAAGATCGCCATATGCAGCATTTGTTAATCCATCAACACTAACACCAGAAGTGGTAGCTGATGAAATAAAGTCTGAAATTTCTTTTAAGAATATATTAGCAGCAAAGTAACTACCCTCTGCATAATAGTTTTCATAAGCTAAATCATAATTATTAGACTTAAGTGACTCAAGATTTGGGTTACCACCAGAAGCAGTTGGATTCCAAAAATCTGCACTTCCATATTGTAAACCTGATCTTTTATCTTGAAGACTTGGTCTTGCGATAGTTTTACTTGCTGAAAATCTTATAACTTCGTTTTCACTTAATGAATATGATGCAGCTAAACTTGGGAGAACATCTTCAGTGCTACCCATTCTTGGAGCATCGACGACGCCTTGAGATGAGATATAAACAAGACCACCTGGATCAACCATAGTTACTCTTATTAAATCAGGCTTTGCTTCTAGAGATGTTGAAACAGTTTCTGATTCTTCGTATCTAACACCAGCAATAACATTTAATGGTCTTCCATTTAATTCTGTTTCCATATTAAATTGAATAAATGCAGATTGAAGATCTTCTGCAATTCTTTCATTTAAATCGATTGGGCCAGGATCTAAAGAGCCACCAGCAGCTATGAAAGCAGCAACAGCAGCATCTTTATCAACACTAAAGTAGTATGAAACCCCAGTTCCTCTATCAAATGCATCCATGAAATCTCCTAGGTCCGTTTTTACAAATAAACTATCTGCAAAATCATCAGCATTTGGTGATAAAATTGAATTTGGATTTTCGTATCTTCTGTCCTTAAATTTACTAATGGTTTTGGAAACTCCAAAGTCAACGCTTGAAACTAGTCCGCCGTCTAGATTTACCCATTCACCAATTAATTGATATTGATTCATGTCATTTTTCTTGTAAGCGTCTCTAGCAAAAATGTTGCTTATGTAATAATCAGATGCTTCAAATACTTCATCATATGCAAAACTGTTTATGCCTGATGAACCTCCATTAGTATGAGTAACATTTGCTCTTTTAGTTGTTGACATTCCAAGCTCGTTAGGAAGCTCTGTTCCGTTTTTCAAAGCTGTTGAACTATGAGCATCAAAAGTTATTGTAAGAGCATCGCTTACAGCGAACTCATGGTTCATACCAATAGATCTATTAGCGCTTGAAGTATCGCCCCATATTAATTGATGGTCATAAGCTCTGTTTCCAACAACAACATCAGTAAATACACCATTAGAGTTTATAGTCCCAGCTGATGTATCCCAGCCACCAAGCCATGAACCAAACATTTGTCCTACTGAACTAAACTCAACTCCACTGTATGTGTAATCAAGAGTAGAGGTAACTTTATCGTTAAATGCAAATTGGAAAGTTAATTGTGCATTCTTTCTTAATCTGTCATTATCTTTTATTTGATAAGCTGTTGGTTCTTGATAGAAAGTTAAGCCGTCAGCTCTAGTATTAGAATCATTCAATGTTTGGCCGTTATGAACATCAAGTCTATTATACCCTTCCATAGCAGCCATTCTTGATGGAATAAACCAGTTACTTTCTCTAGTTCCCTCTTCACGGTTATTTCTATCTTGATATGAACCAGAGAATGAAAAACCCCAATAATCTTTGTTTGTAGCATACAAAACTGAAATCTCAGGAGTTTCAGATTTTGTGCTTGTAGTATCGTGAACATAGCCAACGCTTAATGAAGTTTTAGTTCCGTCTATCTCTAATGGCTTAGTTGTAACCATGTTTATAGTAGAACCTATACCACCAGATGGTAGAGAATTATTAGTTGATTTAAATAGTTCTACTGCAGCAATACCAGGAGATGCTATATCACCAAAGTTAAATGATCTTCCGCCTCCCCATTGACCAGGCACTGTTGGCATTTGACGACCGTTCAAAGTAACTAAGTTAAGCTCAGGTCCAAATCCCCTAACCGCAACTCCTTCACCTTCTAAATTACTTCTATCAATACCAACACCAGATAACCTAGCAAGTGATTCAGCTAAGTTACCGTCTGGAAACTTACCAAAGTCTTCAGCAGTAATTGCCTCCATGACCCCAACGTTATCTCTTTTAATAGATATGGCGTCAATAAGACTTCTTTTAATACCTGTTGTTACAACTTCTTCGATTTGTGCTTCTTCAGCATCTTCGTTTTCATCAGCGTCTTGTGCTAATAAAGTAGTTGAAAATGGTAATAACACCATTAATGATAATAAATATTTATACACGAAATTCCCCTTAAAAAATAATGAAATTATTCGCATTTAACCCTTATGTAAAGCAAATGTCAAGAATAATAAAAAAATATAAGAAATGTAAATTTTTTACATTATTTAAGTGTAAAAATAAGTGTAAAAAAAAGAATATTTTTTATATATATTAGATACTAGTTACTTATCTTGATTCTTTGGGTCTAGATTCGTTTACAACTAATTTTCTACCTTCAACCTCTGTTTCATTAAGTGCTTCGATAGCTGCCTCAGCTCCATCACTCATTTCAACAAAACCAAATCCTCTAGAACGATTTGTCATTCTATCCGTTATGATTTTTGCAGAAGTTACAGTGCCGTGTTCTGCGAAAAGGTTTTCGAGGTCTTGATCGCTCATACCCCATGAGATGTTTCCAACGTAAATATTCATAGTATCCTATTAATGAAAAAAGGTGTATCTTACAGTAAAAATTTAATGAATAGTAAAAAATATTAATCTTCAATAAATTTAAGTGTTTTTTCTCCAAATTCCTGCCACCAATGAAGACCCATCAAATGAATTTTTTCTAAATTCTCTTCTGAGTTATCATCGAGCATTTTATTTATTTTACCAAGTGAGGAATTAATTCTTAAGTAATTTTGATTGATTATATCTTCAGCAATGTTGTTATGAATCTCAGAATCCAACATCATTCCTATGATGTCATTTCTTAACCAGCCTACACCACCCCATTTTGAAGATGATTCACCTCTAATTTTTTTTTGATTGATGCCAGCACCAATACTTAATACTTTTATGTTTTCGCTTTGAAAATATTTTTTTGCATGATTAAAACCAATTAAGGTTGGATTATTAGTAACAATGCTGCCATCAATCATCCATGAGCTATCTTTCATTTGATATGTAGGAAAATACATTGGTGCTGCGCTTGATGCAGATATAGCATCTACAAGATTTATTTTTGGGGTTAAAAAACTTGAATGAATTACATGATGTCTTTTTTCTACATCATAACAGAGTGTAAGTAAGGGTTTTATTGAGTCACCTAGTTCTTTATCTCCAAAAATTTCTCTTAGTAGATATATCCTGCCTTTAGATTCATATCTTGGTCTTGCTTGAATCAATGAAGCTTGATCCCAAAAGAAAGAGGTCTGCATTATTTTTTCTAAATAATCTTTTGACCAGTATGTTTTTAGTTCAGTTAAGGTCATAGCATTAACTGCTAAACATGATGCATTGAAAGCTCCAGCGCTGGTCCCAACGAACATATCAAAGATATCTGAAATCTTTCTGCCGCTTTCTATTTCTAACTTCTTTAAAAAAACAATACCAGCTATAACCCTAACACCGCCACCATCAAAAGAAATAATTTTCTTTGATTGATCTGTTTTTTTTAAAAGGTTAGAAAAAATTGACATAAAAGTATTGTAACTCTTATGTAAATTTAAGTAATAAAAAAATGGGGCGTATACGCCCCACTAAAATAATCAATTTTAAAATTTAATATTTCTTAATGCCAGAAGTTGAATCTTCATTTGAAACTTCACTTGAAACGTTCTTTAAAATTGTACAGCTACCTTTAGATGTGTTTAAGGTAAATGCTACACATGAGCTTCTTGATTCACATAAAGCTTGACATGCTTCAACGTTTCTATATTTTTTTGAAGTTTTAACGGTGGAAATCTTACCTTTTAAAACTATATTTTCTTTAGCTTCAAAATTCATGTCACTAGCAAAAGCTGGAAGTGAAATAAATAATAAGCCAGTAAATAATGATTTGATCGATTTATTCATATTAGTACCTTTATATATAGGGGGTTAGTTATGTTTAGTAATTAAACATTAATGGGAAGCATACATTATAATGTTTACAGTGTATACATTATGCAATGTAAAATAATATCTATTTTTAATTAATAATATTTATACCTAAAAGTTCACCAGCTTCTTTGATGCTTCCGGCATTAATAGTATTGATGTAACCTGCATCAATTAATATTTTATTGGCCTTACCGGATCTATTACCGCTCCTACAATATAGATAAATTTCTTCGTCTTTATTATAAGTGGAAGAAATTTTAAGAATATCTTGCCATTCTATATTAATTGCTCCATCTAAATGACCAGTTTTCCATTCATCCTCAGTTCTTACATCAATAACTACCATGGACCAACTAGTCAAAGAAAAAAGTATGATTGAGAAAAGCTTGAGATACATTTATTGCCAATCTCTAAGAATCATATCTGATGCTTTTTCTCCTATCATAATCGTTGGTGCATTTGTATTACCACCAACTAATGTAGGCATTATTGAAGCATCTACAACTCTTAGACCTTCAACCTTATGAACTTTAAGCTTACTGTCAACAACAGCCAATTCATCACTTCCCATCTTGCATGTTCCAACAGGATGATAGACTGTATCGGCTGATTCCCTTATTGCTTTTTCAATATCCTTATCGTCATCTAAATCAATTGGTCTCAAAACATGTTTGCTCGTATATTTAGAGATGGGTTCCTTATTCATGATTTTCATCATCTTTTTGTACCCAGCAATCATATCCCTCACATCATCAGGATGAGATAGAAACTTTGGATCTATCTTTGGATCTTCTGACGGGTCTGCTGAATTCAAGGTAACCTCTCCTCTGGATTTAGGTCGTAATAAACATGAGTGGCAGCTTATTCCAGTTCCCCATAACTGTTCTCTTCCATGATCAACAATCATTCCAGGAGCAAAATGCAATTGAATATCAGGAATATCTATATCATTCCTTGATCTAATGAAGCCACCTGCTTCAGCTACAGTAGATGTAAACATGCCTGTTTTAGCAAGAATGTATTTAATTAATTCATAAGGATATTTAAAAAACAAAGTTCCTAATGAAAAACCTAAAAGATTTATTGATTTGTGTTTGTGCACGGTTATGAAATCAATATGGTCCTGGAGGTTTTTACCTACTCCAGGTAAATCAATTTTATGCTCAATATCATGTTTGGTTATTTCATCAGCAGGACCAATACCAGATCTAAGCAATATCTGCGGGGAACCAAATGCTCCTGATGATAATAGAACCTCTTTAGAGGCGCTAACAGTATATTCATTGCCCTCCTCATCTATACATTGAACACCGGTTGCTTTTCCATCAGAAATATTAATCTTATTTACATTGGTATCAGTCAGAACAGTTAGATTTTCTCTATCTAATGCTGGAACAAGATATGCCTTTGCAGCACTACATCTTTTTCCATTTTTTTGTGTAGTTTGGTAATAACCAATTCCTTCTTGATTTTCTCCATTAAAGTCTTCGTTATATCCAAAAATTGATGAACCTGTTTTAACAAAATCATCAACCGATTTATTTTTGTGTCTTATTTTTGAAACATTTAATAGTCCATTTTTTCCGTGATATTTATCATCGAAAACTTCATTATGTTCACATTTTTTAAAATAAGGTAATACGTCTTTATATGACCATCCTTCATTGCCTAACTCTGCCCAATGATCATAATCCCAGGCATGGCCTCTCACATATAGCATTGCATTGATTGAACTGGATCCACCTAAAGTTTTACCCCTTGGTTGAAAGCCTCTTCTGTGTTCCATCACCTCTGTCTCAACCTCATGAACTCCACCAGCTGAATCTACAACTGAGGATGCGGGCTCTGTTACTGAAACTTTTTCAAATTCTTTTTGTGGGACAGTATCATAATTCCAACTATATTTACTTTTATCACCTAAAAAAGCAAATCCAAGAGGCACATGTAATCTCACGTCACTATCTTTAGAACCAGCTTCAATAAGACAAACACTAAAATCAGGATTTGAACTTAGTCTATTTGCTAAAACACATCCTGCAGAACCTGCACCTAAAATAATAAAATCGTATTGTTTAGTATCCATTATTAACATCTCCCCTCTAAAGTTTATGATTTCATTTTGAAACTGTAAACTTTTATATCTTTAAAAATTTGCATATTATGTTGAGATAAATTGTTATGAACTTTTTTAGTACTTTTATAATTGTCTGGATTCTAGTTGCCTTAGTAACTTTTATTTATTTATTTTTTGTAGATGCTCCCTATGGTCGTCACATAAGAACAGGATGGGGTAAAAATATTTCGGCAAGAGTTGGATGGGTTGTTATGGAATCACCCTGCGTAATCTTAATGATAATCTATGCTTGGCTTGTTAAAGATCAGTTGGAGATTGTGCATATAGTCTTTTTAACATTGTGGTTAGTTCATTACATACATAGATCTTTCATTTATCCATTTGTTATAGACATGACAAATCCCAAAATGCCAATAAGCATAGCTGCTTCTGCATTTTTGTTTAATATTGTTAATGTTAATGTTCAAGCAATTGGAATATTTTATTTTGCTGACTATGCACAAAACTGGTTGAATAGCCCTCTATTTTATTTTGGAACATGTATCTTTTTTCTTGGAATGTTTATTAATATTAGGTCTGATTACTTAATTGTTGCTTTGAGAAAAGAGAATGGACCTGGATATCATATGCCCAATAAATTTATGCATAAATATATTTCTGCTCCTAACTATTTTGGTGAAATAATTGAATGGATAGGATGGGCAATTCTTACATGGAGTATTTCAGGACTTGTATTTGCATTATGGACCATAGCTAACTTATTTCCACGTGCACTCGCCCATCATAAATGGTATCAAGAAAAATTTAGCGACTATCCTAAAAGCAGAAAGGCAATTATTCCTGGAATTATTTAAGAATTCCTAAATCTTTCATTTGATTGGCTATGTCTAATATAGACTCTTCTGCCGGCCTTGGATTCCAGCCTAATATTTCTTTAGCTTTTGTATTTTTAATACTTCTTTTCCTTCCCAGATAAGGAAGTGTTAATTTTAAGTCTTTATTAAAGTTAGCTAAAATTTTTGCAAGCCATACAGGAATACCTATAGTTGGAGCTTTATCAAATCCATGTTCTCTTAATATTTTAGCGACATCCGTATACCATAAATCTTTTTCTACTAATGCAAATCTCTCACCATTAGCAGCTGGAGTTTGCATAGCAAGAATATGAGCTGCAGCAACATCCCTTACATCAACATATCCAAACATTAATGGAACTGCTACAGGCATTCTTCCACTTGCTACCATTTCAACAGCTTTGTTTGATTCTCCAATATCTCCTGAAATTGAAGCTCCTACTACAAGAGCAGGATTAATAACAGATAGCTCAAATGGATAGCCTTCATTTTTTACAAATTCCCAGGCTGCCATCTCAGCCAAAGTTTTGCTTTTTGAATAAGCGCTTATTGCAGGATTATCAGGATCAGACCAATCTGATTCATCAAAATTAGTTTTCTTCTCAGTAGTATCAAAAATAGCTGCAACTGAAGAAGTAAGAACGACTTTTTTAACATTGTGTTTTTTTGCAAATGTTAAAGCTCTTTTTACTCCAGCAACTGCAGGGCCAACAAAGTAATCATCATGGTTGTTATCTAAAGATATTGGTGATGCAACATGAAGTAAATAATCACAACCTTCCATACCGTCATCCCACCCATCATCTTCAGTTAAATTAAATGTATAAAGATTAAGATGATCTGTAGAAGTGCTATGACTATTTAATGCATTTATAATTTCATCTTTTCTTTCTGGAGATCTTACTGATCCATTTACTGCATAACCCTGATTGAGTAATTGATGGATGCAATGCAAACCTATATAACCTGTTGCTCCTGTAACTAAAACTTTTTCCATAATTATCTCCTAAACGAATACTATAACACTCACTTTATTTCTAATGCAGCTGCATAAGAAATAATTTCAGCATCAGACCATGGCCTGCCTATTAATGATAAGCCAACTGGAAATTTTTCAATCTTAAAATATGGAATTGTAATATGGGGCAATCCCCCAAATGCTGCGTATCCACCATTACCAAAAGACAGAACTTCTTGCGAAGCTATATTGTCACCACCTGCGTAATTTATCTTCCAGGCCGGACCTCTTGTAAGCCCTATAAAAGCATCAATATTATATTCATTCATTAAATCTAAAGTTTGTGTAGATACTTTTTTTAAAATTTCTTTTGCTTCAAAATAAGCAGAATGATCTTCAGACGTTTCTAATGCTAAATAAAAAATTTCTTGACCAAAAAATGGCATAACTTCTTCGGCATATTTTTCATTGAAATCAATAATTTCTTTTAAATTTTTTTTTGTTTCAGTGGAATTTTTAAGATAACTTTCTAAGCCATATTTAAACTCATAGAGTAAAACTAAATATTCTTCCTCTGAGGGATATTTCCTTTTATCATCAATAAAAACAATCTCCCCACCAAGCTTTTTAACATCATTTATTAGTTTTTTAAGAAAGATTTTTCCTTGTTTAGTATCAAAGCCTGAATCGAGAAGACCAAAACGTTTTCCTTGCAGATCTTGATTTTGGGCAAACTTTAAAAAATTATAATTAAAATATTTTGGTATGTTATTGGTTCTTTTATCATGTGGATCGGGTCCAGCTATCGCCTCCAAGGTTCTTGCTATTATTTCAACAGTATTTCCCATAGGGCCAGCGGTATCTTGAGATTCAGCAATAGGAATTATTCCTGTTCTACTAACTAAGCCTACTGTAGGCTTCATTCCAACAATGCCTGCAACTGATGCAGGGCAAGTAATCGAGCCATTAGTTTCTGTGCCTATGGCAACCTCAACAATTCCTGACGCAACAGCAACTGCTGAACCTGAGCTAGATCCGCATGGATTATATTTTGAATCTAAATGATGAGTAGTTTGACCATTTATACTTGACCAACCACTTACAGATTTAGTTGAACGAAAGTTTGCCCATTCAGATAAATTTGCCTTGCCTTTAATATGAAATCCATTTTGAAGAAGTTTATCTATTAGAAATGCGTTTTCTTCTGCTATGTTATTCTCTAAAGCCAAAGAGCCGGCTGACGTAACTAAGCCTTTAATATCAATATTGTCCTTGATAACAATATCTATATAACTATTATTTGACGAAGAGTATTCCTCAATTAAAGCATTGTTGAAATCATCGCTATGTAGATATTGAAATAATACAAATAAAAGAAAAAGATTTTTCATTTAGATATTGTACTAAATCTAAAATTTTTTTATTAATGTCAAGCTTGCTTGACATAGTATGAAGTTGTAATAATATGTTAATTGCTAGTTAATAAAGTAAATATTATGAAAAAAATATACTCTATAATTTTTATATTCAGCTTTTACGTTTTAAATGTGACAGCTGATATTAATAAAAGTCCAAATGATCCGCGCAAATATGCAACCTTTACTCTTAAAAATGGTATTGAAGTTGTTACAGTTAGCGATCCAAAACTTACAACCTCAGCAGTAACTCTAAGCGTTGGTGTAGGACAATTTCAAGATCCTGAGAATGCTCAGGGTATAGCACATTTTCTTGAGCATATGATTTTTATGGGCTCAGAAAAATATAAATCTCCAAATGAGTATATGCAATTCATTAGTGAAAACGGAGGATCAACTAATGCATTTACAGCTGCTGAACAAACAACATATTTATTCTCAATTAATAGCAGTATGTTTGATCAAGGCCTTGATAGGCTAAGCTCAGCTATTAAGGCTCCCTTGTTCGATGCCTCTATGGTTGAAAAAGAGATTAGTGCCGTTAACTCTGAATGGTTACTACTTAGACAAAGTGATCGATTTGTTGTAAATCGTGTAACAGTTAATACAACAAATCCAAATCATCCAAAATCTCAGTTAGGAGTTGGTAATAATGAAACATTATCAAGGGATAAAAATCTTCTTTTATCATCACTCAGAGAATTTTATAACCAATATTATTCTGCTAATTTGATGAAATTAGTTCTTGTTGGCAACCAATCACCTCGTGAACTTAAGTCATATGCAAAAAAGTATTTTGGAAACATTAAAAATAAAAATATTGAAAGGCCTTTAACAAAAGAGCCTGGCTATCTTAAAGATAGTCTTTTAAAAAATATTTATGTGCAAACAAAAACTGGTACGCCATCATTAACATTAGAATTCCCATTTAAAAATAATAGAGACCAATGGAGATCAAAACCAAATCAATATGTTTCAAGACTCTTAAATTCCCAAGAAGAAAACTCACTATACTCATATCTAACAAATGAGGGCTATATAGAAAGTGGTAGTACCTCTATTAACCCAAACGTATGGGGAGCAGATGGAGCGGTTTTTTTTGATTTTATACTTACAAATAAAGGTCTTGCCAATAAAGATTTAATAATAGATCTCACTTTTAAATATATCAATTTGATTTCAACTAATGGAGTTAATACAAAATATTATGATGAAATGAAGGCTATAAATGATAGAGAATTTGAAGACTACACCCCTCCTCAGGCATTAAGCCTTGCTGTCAATTTTGGTAATAAAATTTTCGATGTCCCTGTCAAAAACTTGATTGACTATAATTTAAAAACTGATTCATTTAATGAAGAAGCTATTAGGGAAGTCTTGTCACAATTAACACCTTCTAATGTCCGAATCTATCATTTGAGCCCTGATGAAAAAACATCCATTGATTTAAAATATGCTGATGGCTCTTATAGAATAGAGCCAATTTCTCAAGATAATATTAATAATTGGGGTAGTTCTGAAATAGCTTTATACCTTCCTGAACCTGAAGTTATCTCATTTAATGATGAGGATAATGTCACCTTTGCATCAAAAGAATTTGAAACTCCACAAATCGTTCACTCTGGAAATGGAGTTCAAGCATTTTTATCTCAAAGCAAGAATCATAAAAATAACAAAGGGATAATGCAGGTAAAACTTATGTCTCCTACTATGGGTAAAAGTGCGCAAGTAGATGCTGAGATGAGTATTATTCTTTATCATTTTTTTAAAAAAAATAGAGGAAAGCTTGCTAAAGCCTATCGAGGTGCTGGTATCTCTATTATTCCGCAACCAGATAATTATGGAAATATTGGCTTAACCTTTATTGGCAGATCTCTTAGTCAAACTAAATACGCTGAACAGCTAATGGAATCTTTCGCGGACTTTGAAATTAAAGAATGGGAACTCCAAAATGCATTAAAAATAATCTTAGATAGCTTAGAGGATGAAGATGAAAATGACATAAGTAATCAATTATTTACTTATGATTCAGAGCTAGACAAAACATCTCGCTGGAATCGAAAACAAGTCATAAAAGCAATGGAAAATGTAACCGTTCAGAGCGTACAAAAGACCCACAAAGAGTTCTTAGGTTCAATCTTCCTGGATATCTACGCATATGGTAATTATGCTCCAGAAAAAATTAATGTTTTTGCAAAAGAAATTAGAAATATTATAGGCCCTTCAACACAATCAAAACATTATAGATATATACCTGATTTCAAATCAGTTCCTGGAACTGCTAGGATGAAAAAAGTTTCAATATCTAAAGATGGTGTTGGAATTTTAGATAATTATGTATATCCTAAAAAATCAAAAAAAATCGCGGCACAACTATCATTAATAAATAAACTTTACAGACCAACATTTTTTAATGAATTAAGAACCAATCAAGAGGTTGGCTACATTGCATCTAGCTTTAGCTCGGAGACTCATGAATATCCAACGCTGTCCACCATTATTGTTAGTGACAGTAATAATCTTGCAGAACTTAAAGAGAAAGTTATGGGTTTTAACTATGGTTTTGCTGTTGCATTTGAGAATCTTAGTAATAAAACAATTGAGAACACAAAAAAAGCAATGATTGAAGAGCTAGAAAAAGAAGCAGAAAATATTTTTGTTGAAGCTTCAGTATATCTAGATGATTGGAATGACGGAAATTATAAATTTGACTCCAATCAAACAACAATTAATCATATTAAAAATACTACCAAGGAAGATTTAGTTGTATTAATGAATGAAATATTTCTTCAAGGACAATTTATGAACACCACTGTTCAAATTAGAGGTGAAGACTTTAAAGATACTCCATTTTTTAATTGGTAAACTTGAATTTGTTAAAAAAAGAGAGCTTATGCTCTCTTTTTTTATTTCTATAAATGGCCAAATAATTCTTTTTAGTTTGCTGGAAAAGTTGGCATAAACTCTTTATCTTCAGACCAATAAAGTGTAAAACCATTATAAAGATCAGGTTGCTCACCACATGATGCAAACTCACTAAATAATGGGAACATTTTATTCCTTACACTCGCCTCAAAAGATGCGCTAGCCTTGTCCATTGAATCTTTACTATTTGTAAAATTCATCCATAAGAAACTTGACGGATCGTCATGAAAGAAATAGTTGCCTAAATGATAGGATGTTTCTGCATAATCAGCTGATGCTACAGCATCTCTAAATCCATAAAGAAAATTAACAGCATTATCTTTTGTGTAACCTTCGTTGAATTCACAAATATATACTTCAGTATAAAAATAGCCTGAATCAGGTAACTCTCCGTAAGTAGCTGAAGGAATTGGAAAAACACTGTCAAAAGCATTCCTAGATTCACCATCACACTGCAATACTGTGGCATATTTTTCTTGCCAAGCAGTAGCATCTTCATTTTTTACCCATTCTTTCCAAGCCGCATCAGCAGCCTCTTGAGAAGTCCATTGAATTTCCCACCAACCAGTTTGTCCAACTGAATTAGTGTCTACAGCTGGAGCATAACCCCAAACACCTTGAAGTTCAGCAGCAGTTAAGAGTTTTTGCCATTCAGAAATCATAGCGGTCATATTTTCTGAATTAAAATCTGGACCAGCTTCACATGGCATAAATTCAGTAAAAAACTCTTTATCAAGAGAATCAGCAACTTGGTCAGAGCCTTCTTCCATTGAGCAACTAGCTATAAATATAACTGGTAATAGTAATGTAATTATTTTTTTCATGTTTATTCCTATTTAGTAAAATGAATTATTATTCTCTCACCTCAAATTGTTAAGTCAAATATAAATCAGGTATAAGATATTTATAAAAATAACATTTCATGCATAAAAAAAGAGAGCTATAAGCTCTCTTTTTTGATTTAACCTTACAAATAGTAAGGAAAGAATACATCCTTTTTAGGCTTAGACTTATGTTCAGCTTTATTTTGTGTACGTAAGTTGTAGTTGAGCTTATTTATTGCAAGTTGCAACGTGATGCCCCCTATCTTAGGTGTATTGGTTTTTTTTTGAATGTATGTTGCATTCATAACATCTCCTTTTAAAAGATGCGTTCCTTCGGTACCATTACCTACTTCCGTCTCTTGCGAGATGAACGATGATAATGCGTTCCTTCGTCTTTCGACTACTTCCGTCCCCTTAAGGATGAACGATTTAAGAATATTAACAGAGAAAAAAAATATATACAAATTCTATATATATAAAATAGATAACTATTTTTAAACACGATATGTGTATAAAAATAAATTTAAATTAAACTAATTGCCTATATTTCTATTAGAGAGATATATCTCAACATTAGCAGTAAAATTTGCTTTTAATGGATACATAATTAAATCTTGGGTTCCATCTTGATTTACATCATATAAATACCCTTGAGAATCATCATTCTCACTGAAAACTGGCCAGCTTGAAGTATCTAGATTGTAATATTCGCTATTACCTGAATTTAAATAAATTTCTGGTATGCCTTTATTATTAGGTGATTGTTCATTCCATGCCTGGCTGAATACCTGCGCAACAATATCCTTTTTATTATCTTGATTAATATCAAAACATGAAAAAAAATTAAAATTATGATCAGTTTCTTCTCCAATAATAGTTATATTTTTTTCTAATAATTCATCATTTTCTATCTTGTAAAAAGAAAATAAAACTACTGGAGTTGTTTCATTTTGTGAATAATACTCATTTTCTATTATTTCTCTATCAATTGGTTTGCTAGCATTTATCGTTGCTAAAATTAAATCATCTTTTCTGCACATTTCAGTTGTCATGCCATGAAAGTAGTATTCATTTCTATATTCATAAACTCCAATTTGTTCATAGTTACCAGTACCAGTATTATTCCAAGCTTCAAAATATACTTTGAAAATTTCATCTTTCATCACTGATGATATGATTTCATTATTTCTTAAAAGCTCAAGGCCTTGTCTTCCATCTTTTCTTACACTATTGATAATAAATTCGTCATAAACTAAAAAACTTGCAAAACTAAGCTCTTTATATTTCTCAGATATATCAACCATATTTGAGTCCATATATTTAAATGCTTGAGATTTATGCCCTCCAAAAAGAGCTTCCTCATTCTTAATTTGAACTGAGTGGCCCCAATCTTTCTCTCCTAATTTGATAACTTCATATCCTGAAACTGTACTCAATAAAATAGCAGGATTTGCATAATTTGCTTGGACTGTTTCTTCATCATATGCTGCCCTGCCATCCTCAGCATTCATAGCAAAAGCAAAGTCATCTTTTCCATCTCCGTTAATATCACCCCTTGCATATTTTCTGCTAGCACCTCCAAGTTTTGGATATAGTTCGCCAAATATATCTTGATTATTGATGACATAATTTCCATTACTGTCACTTAAATAAGCCACTAAAGAATCTGGAACATTTTTATAGCTGATTTCTGCAGGAGTCTCAGTGTCACACCAAAAATGAGCAATAAAATCTATAAAATTATCATCATTTATATGAACCGGAATTAAAAATTGAAAAGAGGGTTTATTGCAAGCATCTGAGTAATAACTAACAGCATCTTCCAGAATAATTGGATTTGGATTAAATAAAGGATTTTCTGGATCAGGTATTTGCGTAATTTGATTTGGTACTGACATAGAGTCATTGCTGCATCCATAAATAAGAAAAAATGAGAAAAAGAAAACTATATTTTTCATATTAGTTATTTTGCATTTGTTTTTAGGCCTTTTGCTTCTCCATAATTAATATAATGATCAAGGCCATTAGCAAATTCTCCTGATTCAATAGAATCTTTCACCTCAGGGTTATGTAGTATGTAATAAAATTCATTAAAGTCTGGATAACCCCATTCAGCAGGATCTCTGCCGTTGGGACCTGTTGAGAGTCCTTTATTAATTAAAACTGTTCTTGTTGAAATATTATTTGTTAGACTCTTTGGCTGTATCTGAGTAAATCTAATCAAATTATTTGAATCAATTGAGGGTACATGTGTAACTCCATAATTTTCACCTTTATGAATCTGGTGATGTGCAACTACCATAAAGTGTCCTGTGCCATCATTTAGCAAGACTCTGCTACCTCCACCTATTCCAGAATTTTTATAATCAAAATTTTCTAAATTCGCTAAACTGTCTCCATGATCTGAAACCAAAATATCAATAAAACCGTCAGAATTAACATCTATAAAATCTAATTGATGAGCCGAATTCCCTGCAAGCACCCAATTAAAGAGTCTTCTATCAGTCTCATCCTCATAGACTCCATCGTTATTAATTAATATCTGAATTACACCGTATGGAAATTCATCGCTCCATATCATGGAGCCAATAACAATATCTAAATCACTATCATAATCAAGATCAATAGCTTTTGCTGATACATCATGCGACAGTCCCACTCCTCCTTCCCAGCCAGGTATTACTTGTTCAATTCCCTCAAACTCTTCTCTCTCAAAATATGGCATAGGGAGCTCAATTACATTCTTTAAAGAATCTTTATTTGTTAGGCTTGGATCAAAAATTCCAATAACGTTTCGTTCAGATGGAATATTCCATTTTGGATTAACGAGTGGATCAGTAAAAATGATACCAATATCTCCTCCTGAAGTATAAAAAGGAGCTATAAACATTGGATAACTAATGTTACCTATAGATGGTATTCTTTTTGGAACAATGGTGCTATTTTGATTATGAAACAAAATTGGGTCCCCATCGTATATACCTCCCCAGCTTTGAGCAAAAATATCATCATCTCCATCTTGTTCATAATCAAAAACAATAGACCCATGTGCTCCCGAAACTATATCTAGCTCTGTCCAAGTTTTTGATTCAATATCAAAAATAAAGCTTTCAGCATCACCAGGTAACCCATCAGCTAATTCTCCCTCATCAACTCCAGGAATTACAATAGTTTTAGTCAAATCAGTATTTTCTAGAACATGATATCTAGTAGCACCTTGAATTTTTTTATAAAATAAATTTGATGGTTCTCCATCAATATACTCAAGGGCATATGTACCACCTTTATCTGCTTGAAGTGGCTTCCAAAAAGCCCAAAATACAAGAAGATTATTATTTTCGGTTATTAAATGAGAACCATAACCAACTCCGCTACTAATAGTCTCATTAATGGTAAAAATCTTATTGGATATCTCAAAGTTTGATATTGGAATTGCAAGTGATTTGTACCATATAGACTCAGAATTAATTGAATAAGGTCTTGTTCCATAGCGTTCTCTAACGGTTTCTAAGGCCTCTGCATAAGATTGATATTCTTCTAAAATACCTTCTGGCATATCTGAGAATAGTTTTGTTGTAATTGATATTGAACAATTTTCAGTAATACTACCAGAAGTATATCTAAATCCATCTAATGAGCCATTGCACCCCGTTGCATTTTCTATCTTTCGATGCTGCTCCAACGAAATTAAAAAAGAAATAGACTCTCCACTCTTAACTGAAATAGAAGAAGAAGGCACTGATCCACCAGAATCAATTGAAACACTAACAATATATGAGCTTATTGATGGTAATGCTGTAGGCTCAGAAGAAGAGCTACTACCTCCACAACCAGCCAAAAGCAATAGAGCTAGGAGCTTTTTCATCCCTCTATAATGCCATAGCAATTTGTCAAAATAAAACACATTGTTTAGGATGAGGTTATGAAAAATAAAATACCGCCTCCAATTGTCACCTTGTTTTTTGGGCTATGTATATATTTTTCAAAAGAATACTTCCTGGAATTTAATTTAAAATTTTTAACTTTATTAAGTTACATCTCTTATTTTGCAGGGTTATCAATTCTTGTATTAGCTGTGCGTTTATTCAAAAAACAAAGCACAACCGTCAATCCTATAAAAATTGAAAACGCCTCTTCTTTAGTTACCTCTGGTGTTTTTAAATATTCAAGAAATCCAATGTACTTAGGCATGGCTATGATTTTATTTGGCTTAGCATTAATGTTTAATTTAATTGGCGGCATTATTTTTACTCTTCTATTTACAATCTACATAACTAAATTTCAAATTAGGCCAGAAGAGGAAGTTATGGAAAGATTTTTTGGAGGAGACTTTTTAAAATATAAACAAAATGTTCGAATGTGGCTATGAGTCAAAATAAAGTTGCCAGAATAGTGCTTTCTTCCGCAGCATTAGTTCACTTACTAAATTTCTTATTCGCTGGTCAGATGTCTATTTGGGGATATGTAATTCCACCAGTATTATCATTATTTGTATCTATTTTTTTAGGATACATAGCCTATAAATTAAAACCATGGAAAAAAATAAATTGATAAAAATTTTCTATCCACTCCTAATTCTTTTATTTCCTTTGATCGGTAAAATTTTTTTTGAGCTAGATTGGAATGGATTTGATTTTTTGGTTATGGGACTACTAATACTTTCTTTAAGTGTTTTAATAAATCTCACTCTTTACTATCTAAAATTCTCTAAGTTGAAATTTTTATTAGTATTAATTTTAGTGACTACATTCATACTAATTTGGATAGAGCTAGCTGTTGGCATTTTTGAAACAACTTTCGCAGGAAGTTAATTTATGAAAGAAAGAGATAAATCAATAATAGGATAGATAATTATTATTGTTGGTCTTATCGCCTTCAACTATTATGAGTACACTAGATGGTGTGGTAATTGGTTTTATATATGGAAGCCATGGTGCTAGTTAACACCCCAAAACCTTTCAAATTATTCGACTACTAGATATATACCCGGGGTACCCGGCTGGTACTCCTGCCTTGCTTAGATTAGGTAATCTTACTAAAAAATACTACTAGAAAATTTTATAAAATTTTGGAACAAATCCTCTAACACACTCAAAAGAAACTCCAAAGTTTCCTGAACCGGTAATGGTTTTCTTATCATCTCTTTGAAATCTATTAATTATTATTCTTTTTACTCCGCTTCCTCCCGTCGTTCTTTTTGTCCGAAAATACACATGGTTGGGTGAGATTTCATACACTGGAAAAGTATCAAACATGTCTATATCTAAATTTTCAATAAGTGAATTAATGTTTTCTTGATAGAATTCCATCTTTCTATTGTTTTCGTAATAATGAATTCTTTTATATTTTGCTTCTGTTCCATCCATTTTGAATGATAAAAACCATATAGATTCATCACCTTCACATGTTAGTTTTATTGAGTTATCAGATGCTTCTGAGTAATTTGATAAAAACAGTAAAAAGATTATTAGAAATTTAATTTTCATTAGGACATTTCTCCATTTTTATAAAAAGAGGATTAGGTTTTAAATCATTCATAGAACCATTTTGCGTATCTGTTCCAAGACCAATTAAACCTCCAGCCATAGTATTACCTGCTAAAGCAACTGCTGTGCCATCTCCTCCGATAGATGCAACTACTCTAGCTTCAACTGGACAATAACCAGCTTTAGAAGCATATACAGAAAATGAGTATTTTCTAGATAGCTTCATCAAACATGGCGTTTTACAAGAATATCCACTGCTTGTTTCAATTAAAACATCTTGGACATTGGAGTTAATTCTAAACTCTTGATAAGTGCTTCTTGTAACAGTTGTGCAACTACCTATAACGAATAGAAGTAATAGAACTAGGAGTTTTTTCATATTATTTCCCAAAACTGTTAACTGACCAATAATTATCTTTATCGTTTTCAGTCATGTGTTCGTCTATATTTTTGATGTGTTCATTTATAGAATCTAGCAATGTTGTCTCCTTGGTATGAGATAGGTTCTGCTCTTTGAGTTTATAGATTCTCAGTTGTATATCCAGCCTATAAAATTCTGCAACCTCTTTAAGCTCAGATAACTGCACATTGCTCATAAGTTTTATATCTCCAAGCTTCTGTTCCATGGTGAAGTCTTTCTGCCACTTTGGTATATCCGTGTGCAGATATCTTGGATGTCTTGGTTCTTTATTTAGAAATTTCATAATTAATTTAATCCTAAAATATCTCTAGCTTCTTTCAAATCAATCTTATAGTTTTTACCATGTTTTTTTAATAATTGAGTTAGATTAGCTCCATCGATTAATGAAATAGGTTTATTCTTTGCAAATTCATATGAATCTGAACCATAAGAACTGGTTGTTATTAAGATGCCTCTATTTGCTCCCTCATTCATAACTGTTCCGTACAAGTCTCTAACAGATGCTACATCTACAACCCTTGTATATCTCTTAGCTTGAAGAACGTATTTACCACCTCTAATTGGGTCTGGGTCAAAAAGTATTGCATCAACTCCTCTATCTCTTGATGCTTGTGTAACTTTAACTTCAGCTCCATCTTTGGCAAATTCCCATTCAAATAACTGAGAAACAAGATGTTCAAAGTCTTCCCAGTCCATTGCAGCAAGATTTTCTCCCTCTTCTAATGCACCATCAATATCTTTTGTGTCTACCAATCTTTTATCATCTTTATTTAAATCAAAAATTGGTCTTATTGGACTTTGGTTTTCAAGAGAAGGAGTAGTAATTCCTTTAAGCTGTCTGATACAAGCGACTGGGTCAACTTTTTCTATGTTTAATGAACGAAAGTATTCTGCATCACCTAACACAGAAGCAATAATCCCGCTTACTGGTTTACCTGTAGCTGGGTCAAACCATGTTTGATTTACATTGATAGCAATTTGATTTAAATCAAAATCTTTTAAATGCAAAGCAAGTAAATGACCATGCCAAATTATTAGAGAATATAGAGTTTGCTTTACAATTTTTCTTTTAGCTGTTTGAGTTGCATATTTTTCTTTGTTTCTTGTAGTCTGACCGATGACTATTTCTTCATCTTTATAATCAGGAAATTTAAGTTCGAGCTGTAATATTTTTGACTCATTATCAAATTGAACAGGTCTGTAACTTGAAAAAAAATCAGGCAATGGATTTCTTAATAAACTAAATTCTGCTTTTTTTAATATAGATTTGTTTGCATCATTGAACATTGCCGATGCCTCATCAAATGTTGCCTTTTGAGCAGCAACCATATCATCGTATGAGTTTCGAAACTCTTCTGCTGTTTTTTTAAAATCTATCCAATCAGATAAATAGTTCC
>Ga0213865_10000562_pt1 | contig 25123 bp, 20 predicted proteins | sample PICome_6_FD_160100 | JGI IMG/M metagenome (GOLD analysis project Ga0213865, IMG submission 160100) | Coastal seawater microbial communities near Pivers Island, North Carolina, United States - PICO282 | ecosystem: Environmental > Aquatic > Marine > Coastal | place: USA: North Carolina...
TGCCCTCGATGTCGCGTTGCGAACACCGCCACGCACGTTAGCAAGTGACTACGCCATCGGAGGCCAAAGAATCGCGCGCCAAGATTGGGCGACATCTGCTCACAACCCCTTACCAGACGGCTGGCGGTCGATACCACCCGGACGACTGATGGGCAAACTGAACGAGGACAACCCGCTGCTCAAGACGCGTGCCTGGCATGACCCTGCCCTGATGGCGACCGATCAATCCGCCGACGAAGGGCTGCGGGCGCTCGGGTTTCCCGAATCGGCGATCCGATTGATCAACGCCAATAACAGCTATGGCAATAACTTGTCTGACACCAGTTTGATGGCGCTCTATCGCGTCATGGGCGAGTTCGGTCGGCTCTCTGGCCCCGCGCTAGCGGTCATGGAAGCGGCAGCAGGTAACATGCGATTACCGGAAGCCATGGCGGCCCAATTAAAAGGGCCGGTCACCAGAGGAACACCCGTCGAGCGCATTATTCAATCGGCTGACGGTATTAAGGCCATGTTGCGCTCGGGCCGCACGGTCGATGCTGATGCTGCAGTGATCACCCTGCCTGTACCCGCATTGCGGCGAATCGAACTGGACCTGCCTGATGCCCGCCGGGTGGCGCTGAGCGACATCGACTACCACAAGATTGTGCAACTGCACTGTGTGGTCGATTCGCCTATTTGGGAGGCATCCGGTTGGGGCGGCTCATGGTGGACAGACGGGCTACTCGGCAGGATTTTTACCCGGCCTTTGCCTGACTCTGATCGTTTCAATATGACTGTCTGGATCAATGGCGATGATTGCGACTCCCTCAATGCACTGAATGACGATGACTGCACAGACACCATTACACGGGCCTTGTGGAAGTTAATGCCCGACGCAAAAGGCGTGACCTCAGTGGGCCAACTCGTGAGGTGGACAAATGATCCCTTCGCGGGAGGTAGCTGGGCGCTGTGGCGGCCGGGCCAGGCAGCGCGTGCCCATGCGGCGATCCGAGCCCCGGAAGGTAGACTGTTCTTTGCCGGGGAGCACACCGCCGAGGCTTACCGTGGCATGGAGGCGGCCATGGAATCTGGCGAGCGCGCCGCCTTGGAAGTGATGAGGGCACTAACGTGAGTCTTGTATTTCGCCATTGTGTTTTTTTACTCACATTCGCGTTGCTGGCGACCCCTGCTGTGAGGTCTGAGCCCTTGTCTGAGGAACAGCTTTATGACCTGCCTGTCAAGCCTGCCACAGTCTGGCGTCAGCGCCCGACCATCGTGTCGGCCCGCCACTGAGGAATTTGCTGAATCGCAAAGCGGCCTCGGTCGAGGGCTATCGCTACTCAGAAGCGCTGCTTGCTTCTGAATGGGTCTGGACTCTGGCCACCCTCACTGCCTGGCTCTCCGACCCTGATACGGCGATACCCAACAATGCCATGAACTATGTCAATCCATTGACCGCTGAAGAAACCCAGCGGCTGGCCGCTTGGCTACTGCAGCCGCAATGACATCAGAGTCGCTCGAGGCACCCCTCCCAACCGGCCAAGAGCGGCATGCGAGTCGTTGGACCCAGCTCAGCCGGTGCAATATGCGCGATCTGTTGGGTTGCCCAAGCAAGGCAAAGATTAGAGGACAGCACTGGCCCCGGCAAAGTCTCGGACAGCTCGGCAATGATGCGCAGCGTGGGCAACCCGGTACCCGTAATGAGGTAGGCGTCGGCCTCCATGTTCTGCCAACGAGCAATGATGTGCTGACTGGCCGTCGCCGGCGAGAGGTCATAAATGGCCCGGGTATCACCCTGAGCAGGGTCAAGGGACAGTTGATCCACAACCTCGAAACCTCGTCCCTGCCAGTGCGCTTGGGCGGCGTCCAGAAGCCATTGCGGGTAGGGACAAATCAACGCGATCGACTGCGCTCCAAGGTGTACCAATGCGCGCTCAATGGCTGCCGCCGCGGAGACGATGGGTTGCCCCCGGCGATCACTGAGTTCAGCAAGGCTTGTCTCAACCGATTCATGGCCAAGCAGATAGCTCGAGCCGGTGCAGGCCAGACCGATGGCTTGCAACGTCAGCGTGTCGAAGCGATCGAGAGTCTGAGCAATATCGAGAAAGTAGGCTCGGAGGCGATCACTGGGGTCGGATTGCGTGCTCGCCATGCGAACGGTCGCGCATGCGACTCCGGCCGGCAGCAAGGTCCTGAATTCGGTCTCAGCAGTGGGGTTCGCCTGTGGCGTCGCCAGCCCGAGCGTACCGTGCCGACCGTAGTACCCGTCAGTCATCTGGGATGCCTATCGTCTGTTGCGACACTGCCTCGAAATATACCATGTGGGTCTCTCGCGACTTTGCCCAACAGCACCTTGTCCGCGCCACAATCATACGAGGCCGGGCCCTCCAAACAAGGCCGCCCGTCCAATGATTGATTCGGAAGTCGCCATTGTGGGCGCCGGGCCGTCCGGCCTGACGCTGGCGTGGTGGCTACTTGAGCAGGGCATCAAGGTGGCGGTGCTGGAGCGCGAAGATTCGATCCCTAAAGATATGCGCGCCTCAACCTTCCACCCAGCTACGCTCGACCTGCTGGCGGATTCCGGGCTGGCCGACGCGCTCGTAGAGCGCGGCACGGTGGTACCGCAGTGGCAATATCTGATACACGAGAGCGGTGAACGCGCCGTGTTTGATATGTCTTGCCTCAGCGACGTCACCGCTTATCCGTTCAGATTGCAATGCGAGCAGTTTCAGCTAACCGAACTACTGGCAGAAAAACTGGCGCAGCACCCACATTGCACGCTTCATTTCGGCGCAGTCGTGGAGACCGTCGCCGCAGAAGCCGAGCGGGTCCGCTTTCGCTACCGGCATGGCGAGGCGCATCACGACGCCGTCTGCACTTGGTTAATAGCCGCCGACGGTGCCAGCAGTCAGGTGCGCAAATCACTCAACCTGAAATTTGATGGGCAAATCTTCCCGAAGACCTCTATTACGCTGGTGCTCGACCACCCCTTCGAGGACGATATCCCCAACTTGCTGGGCGTGAATTACGTCTGGCTACCAGACCGGCATTACAGTCTGATGCGCCTACGTGATACTTGGCGATTCACCTACTCGCCAGAGCAGGACCAAGACACTGATACGGCATTAAGCGATGGCATCGCCCGCGCGCATATTGCACGCGTCTCTGCGCGAGCCGCCGATACAAGGATTCTCAGCCGCAACTATTACACTCTGCACCAAAGATGCCTCGACCGTTTTTGTCATGGGCGCGTTGTATTTGTCGGCGACGCCGCTCACCTCAATAGTCCGGCGGGGGGCATGGGAATGAATAGCGGTATTCACGATGCCCGATCTCTGGCTGACCATTTGGTCCCGGTTTTACAGGGCGAAAACCCGGTACTGCTGGAACGCTACGATCGGCGACGCCGCACTATTGCTCTGGAGGAAGTGCAGCGGCTCTCGGCGAGGAACTATGCCCGACATCGCGAAACCGCGGCGGAAAAACGCCGCGTGATCTGGCGGGAACTTCAGGATACGGTGAGCGACCCGATACAGCATCGCGACTATCTGCTGGATGCGGCTATGATTCGATCTCGCGAGCGCGAACACACCATCGATTGAGGATGTCTTAATGTCAGCCATCGATCAGACCGTTGCAGAGCTAGGGCTAACCCTGCCAGAAGTCATCACCGGCCATGTGGCCGGTGAATCCGCAACCGTCGCCCCCCATGCCACCCGCCGCGCCGTGCACTTCCCCGGCACCGGCGAGCAGATTGCTTCGCTTCAGGAAGACGACGCAGAAGCAGTAGACAGAGCTATTAGCGCTGCCCGCGACAGCTTCGCTAGCGGCCGCTGGTCAGACGCTGGCACCGCGACCCGACAAGCGATCTTTCGCAAAGCAGCGCGCCTCATCCGCGACAACGCTGAAGAATTGGCGTTGTTGGAATGCCTCTGTGCGGGGCTGCCCTCCTCCCATCTGGCCTCACGCCAGGTGCCTAGGGCCGCTGACAATCTGGATTTCTTTGCTGATTACATCGGCGTGATGGCTGGGGAAACCTTCGACCAACTGAGCGGTTACCAAACACAGGTGACCCGCCAGCCAGCAGGCGTCGCCGCTTTATTCGCGCCCTGGAATGCACCGCTGGCCCTGTCCAGCATGCAGCTGGCCTCCAGCCTGGCCTTTGGTAATAGCTGCGTGCTCAAACCATCCGAATTTACGCCGCTATCAATTCTGCGCATGGTGGCACTCATGGAAGAGGCTGGGGTGCCTACCGGTACCATCAACGTTGTGAACGGCAGTGGTGCTGTCACTGGTGCAGCGCTGGCCGGCTCGGCGGCGGTTGATCGCATTGCCTTTACAGGCGGCGGCACAACGGCTCGTCAGGTCATGGCGTCAGCAGCCGCCAACCTCACCCCGGTTCATTTCGAACTGGGCGGCAAATCCGCCAATATCGTTTTCGATGATGCGGATTTTGAGCGCGCACTCGACGGCTCCCTGGTCAACATCTTCAGTAACAGCGGGCAAATCTGTATCGCGGGCTCGCGGATTTTGGTGCAGCGCGGCATCGCCGATGGTTTTATCGAGGCTTTCGTCGCGCGCACCCAATCACTGACCGTGGGAGACCCGCTGGATCCCGCTACCGAAGTGGGACCGATGGCTTTCAAAGCGCACCAGGAGCGAGTCCTCGACCACATCGCGCGTGCTCAGTCGGACGGGGCGACACTGCTGTGTGGAGGGAGGACAATGACAGAGCTGGGAAGCGGCTATTTCGTTGAGCCGACCGTCTTTCAGGTAAACAGCAACCAGCTTGCGCTGTGCCAAGAAGAAGTGTTCGGTCCGGTGGTCAGCATTCAGATCTTTGATGACGACGACGAGGCTTGGTCGTTAGCCAACGAGAGTCGCTTTGGTCTTGTCGGCTATTGCTGGACCGGAAGCCTCGCTCGAGCGCAGGCATTCCAGCAACAAGTGGACGCGGGCACGTTGTGGATTAACACACCCCTCGCGCGGGATCTGCGCGCGCCGTTCGGAGGCTTCAAGGAGTCGGGTATCGGTCGCGACGGCCCCCGACAGGCGGCCGATTTCTTCACGGAAGAAAAAGCGACCATCACCGCGCTTGGTACGCCTCCCATTCGCAAGCTGGGAAGCATTTCAGACTAACGGCTTACTCATAGCGCGCCGCGTGCACGCTTTGAAAATTCCGGCTGCATAACGGATGCTAAAGTCTCTGACACAATGCTAGCCAGTCGGCCTCACGGCCAAAAAAACCCGGGTCTTAACCCGGGTTTTCACATCGAGCCAGTCTTAGAAATTAAACCGAATGGTCGCGCCGATCTGGCGACCACGAGGCAAAGTAATGCCAAAGCCCCGCGGGATGACCGAGCCACCACCAATGTTGGTACCGGACCAGGCGAAGAAGCCGCCGCAGTTGGCCGCTGGATTAAAGGCGGGGCTGATGACCGAGCATGGCGGCCCGGGCTGGCTGACAAATGCCTGAGTATCGATGTAACGCAGGATATCCATTGCTGTGTCGTCATCTGTCAGGTTCTTACCCCACACGGTGACCTCCCACTGATCAGTGCGATAACCCGCCTGGGCACCCACCACCGTGCGGCTGCCTGTTTGAGCAAGGTTGTGCACCTGAGCAAACTTAGAACCCTCGTAGCGGATGTCACCACCGACATACCACTCGCCTGCTCCCATCGGAATGCGGAACATCGTGCGCAATGAGGCTTGATGCTTAGGTGATCGCGGCGTCTGATTACCCTCCACCGAGCCATTGGCCTGAATACAATCATAGTAATCGGCGGCTTGGGGGTTACAGCCCATCAGAATGGCCTGATCCGTGTTGATGTACTCGTCAATCTCGGCATTGGTGTAGGAATAGTTCGCCGTCAGATCCCAGTTGTCGGTCAGCATCATGCTGAGCTCGGTTTCGAAACCGGTCACCGACGTCTCCCCCACGTTATCAATAAATGAGGTCAGTGAACCGTCGGGTCGCTGGGCGTTAAAGGTCAGTTGCTGATCGGTCCAGTCGATCATGTAGACAGACGAATTCCATGTTCCCCGCCCGTTGAGAATGGTCGTCTTGACGCCCACCTCGTAGTTCCAGGCCTCTTCCTCGTCGTAAGCGATTTTGGGCGCACCTGAGTCATTGAAGCCACCGGGCTTGGTGCCCTTGGCGATGTTGCCGTAGACCGTCAGGGAGTCGCTAGCGAGATATGTCAGCGTGAAACGCGGCGTGAAGCTGTCAAATTCTTCACTAAAAGTTTCTGTCACCTGCCCCGGTAAATAGGGGTAGAACACCGATTCGATTTCATCCGTTGCCTGCCGCACCTCAACCGTACCCGTCAATGCGTCGGTGAAATCAAACTCGACGCTACCGAAGATGGCGAAGTTTTCCACAGTGGTCTTTTCGGGAAAGCTGTTGGCCTCTTGTCTGGAAACGGACGGGTCCAACGCAGACTCAAAAGAGGTTAGCGGGTTAATCCGATCATCCACGGTTTGCTCAAACTCCGAGTCATACCAGTAGGCACCGACCGACCATCGCAGGCGCTGATCCACCGAAGAGCTCAGCCGCAGCTCCTGAGAAAAAGTCTCCTCCTCTTCTTCCTGTACCCGCCAGAACTGGCCAGTGGGTGAATAGAAGGCATTGAAGAAAGCGAACGCATCGTAGCCACCGTAGGACACGTCAATCTGTCGATCCGTTTCGGTCTCCTGGTAGCCTGTAATACTGGAAATGGTCCAGCCATTGCCCAGCTCCCAATCCATATTCAGGGACGTTCGCATCACGTCACGCTCAATGCCGGGGTTCGGCAAGAAATCTGTGCGCAAGGTGACTTCGTCGTTGGTCTTCACCGTGCCGCAATAGTAGCCGCGGGCTGCGGGTCTGGAGGCGTCTGGCTGGAAGCAGTTGTTGTAATCCGCTCCTTGTAACCATAGCGCGATGTGGTCATCGTCATCTTTCTGCGACGTGAGTTTTAATGATGCCTCAAACGAATCTGTGGGGGTCCACAGCAGCTTACCGGTAAAGGTGGTGGTCTCTTCACCACCGACCTCATCGCCACTGATGGTGTTGTTGTACTCCCCCCCATATTCATTGAAGCCCGCGCCTACATAGAAATACAGCGAATCCTCAACAATCGGGCCACTGACATAGGCGTTGGTGTTGGTAGTGTCGTGCTCCGCGACGGTGATGGTGACCTGCCCTTCCATCTCATTGGTTGGGCGACGCGTCACGTAGTTAATGGCACCTGAGAAGGTGGCACGGCCGTAGAGCGCTGCCTGAGGGCCTTTTATGACCTCCACCCGCTCGAGCATCTGCAACTCGGTTGACGCGATGGTACCCGGCACAAAGACACCATCAATGAAGAACGAGGCATTGGGCGATCCCAGGATATTCGACATTCCTCTGACAACGGGACGATCTGAATCGCGGCCAAAGGAATTGACGAACGAGAAGCCCGGCGTGAAAGCGGCGATATCCTCGGGAGAGAACATCCGGTAGTCCTGTAGCGTCGTCGCGTTGAAAGCGGTAACAGACAGCGGGACTTCCTGCAGGTTTTCCTCTCGCTTTCGAGCAGTGACAATCACCTCCTCGAGGTCCATTTCGTCGTCTTGTGACCACGCCACGGGCATTTGCGCCGTTGTAGCGATTGACATGGCTACGGCAAGAGTCAGCGGGTGTTGTATCAGTTTTCGCATGGGTAAGGCTCCCCTGTTGACCCGAGGGTAGTACCGCTCAACCCTCAGAAAGGCTTTTAGTTATATCTTTAGGTGTTTTGATAGACCTTAGACGCGAAATTGTCAAGGCGGCGGGCGTTTTACTCGCCTATTTCCCTTTATTTCAGGCGTTTGGGGGGCTCTGGGCGTCGAGATCCGGGAGTTTGAAACGCAGCGCCAGCAACACCTTGAGCGAGTTGGTAACGGCAGGAATCACCGCCATGGCGAGGGTGATGGCCAGTAGCGCTGACTCGGGCTGGGTAGCCGTGCGAGGTAGGCCTGGCACAAAGCCCATGGTGGACAGTAACAACCCTAGGGTCAGTGGGGCCGTGGCAAAGGCCAGCTTCTCAACAAAGCTGTAGAGCCCGGCGTATAACCCCTCCCGGCGGAGTCCCGTTTTGCGATAGTCATATTCCATCACGTCAGGCAGCAAGCTCTGTCCCATCAGCAGCATACCCCCATTGCTGAAGGCTAAGATAAACGCTCGCAACATGTACAGCGCCAGCGGTTCTTCGGGACCAGAGAGCAGCCATGTGAGGTTCACACATGCCGCAAGGGCCGCAGACAAGGCCAAAGTGTGGGCTTTGCTCAGCCGCTTCGAAATCAATATCCAGGGCGTGATGGCCACCAGCGTGCCCACCATATAAGCCAGGCCGTACCACAACATGATCGCCTCGGATTGCTGCATCACCTGACGCACAAAGAAGATGTTGGTGGCGACCGTGGCAGAGAGCGCATACAGCCCAAGATATTTGATGCCCAGCAATATCAAAAACGGTCGATTACCCAGCGCAGAACGAGCCTGCTCGACAAAGGGCACTGCCAAACGCGTGCGCTGGGTCGCCGCGGCGTCGCGCGTTGCGACAAAACAGGCGACCGACGCGAATAGAATGATCGCCGCGGTGATGAGCGACATCATGGAAAACGCTTGGGTCTCGGGTACCCCCATTGAGTCTCGAGCGTAAGCGACCAACCGGGGCGCGAGCGCGATACCGACGAAGGTGCCGACTGCAATCCAGGCCACCCGAAACGACATCAGCTTGGACCGCTCGTAGGGATCCTGCACCATCTCTGCCGGCATGGACATGTAGGGCACGTTAAAAACGGTATAGGCTGTCGCCGCGACCAACAGCATGACGAGCACCCAGACTTGCGTGGGCACAAAAGTCACCGTATGGACAGAAAATAGACCGATGACGCTGAGCGCTGCCAGGACGCCACCTACAAGCAGATACGGCCTGCGACGCCCCCAACGACTGTTGGTGCGGTCGCTGATGATCCCCATCACGGGATCGGTAATCCCGTCGTAGATCTTGGAGGCAAAAACCAAACTGCCCGCCACAGCAGGGGCGATACCCACAGCGCTGATTAAGTACACCATCAACATTGCCGTTTGAGTATTGAGTAAGCTCGACATCGCCAGCGTGCCGAGACTCCAGCCAAAATACAGTCGCATGGGACTGCCTTGAGGGGTGTTCACGAGCGCTCGTGCGCCGCGGCGATTTGTTGCATAGGCTCGAGCAACCGCGCCACCCAGTCGGCGCGCTCCAGATCAAACTGCTCGTCTGGCACGAACGCCTCCAGCGCGTCTGCGGAGGGCACGCGGCCCTCTTCACACAAGGCGATTAATGCGTGGAGTTGCTCTCGCGTCGCCGCCAGCTCTTCTCCCAGTATCAGCACCATCTGATACAGCGCCTGCAAAGCCGGATCTGAAAAGTACACGGGCTTGTCTGCCGGCTGAGCGCCCTCTTTCATGACTTGCGCGCCCCCACCATGTACCACACTAACGGACCATCAATTTGGGGCTCATAGGACTCAAAAATATCGGGCGAGGAGAATCCTGCCGTCGCCAGCGCATCGGGTACCGAGGTCTCCGCAAATGACTGCCAGAAGGGCTCGTCGTTGTGCGCAACTTGCCAATTCGACAACCACTGCTGAAAGGCAGGGGTATCAGGCCGCTGAGTGGGCACATCTTGATGCACCACCAGACCACCGGGCTTGAGCAATCGGTAGCTTTCCCGCATGACCGCTTCGAGCATCTCCCGCGGTATTTCATGCAACAAAATATTGCTGACGACGAGATCAAACGATGCATCGGCCAAGCCAGTCGCACTGGCGCACGCTTGTCTGAAGTGAATGGGCAGGCCAAGTGCCTCGGCACGCGGGTGGGCGTAGCGCAGAAGGCCCCCGCCCAAATCGACTCCATGGATGTCGGCTTCTGGATAAGCCACCGCATAGTTTCCGGTCTGCCCCCCATAACCGCAGCCCAAATCGACGACGCGCTCAGGAACAAAATCGGGAAAGGTGGTTGCGAGAAAGCGCACCACCGCTTGGCCTTTGCTGTCTTTGGCGCCGGTACCGGCGCCGCGGCTATACAGCGTGCCGCCAGCCTCCTGGAGGGCACCGGCGTGCCAGTCATGTTCGCCGCGGTCTAGGCAATAGCCACCCGGCTGACCGTGATACGCCGTGTTGGCAAAATAATCGGGCATGACAAGGCTCGCGTCTGTCTGCAGTGAACCTCGCTTACTCGACGCATCCGTCAGCTCACTGGCTGCGGCATTCATTTGCGTTGCCTGCCGCGCGACCATGTCCTCGAGGGCCCGCCACATTTGCTGCTGCGAACCAATATTGAGTGCGCTCCATGCCGCGAAGGCCGGATGCGTCTCGAGCAAGGCCGCTTTGTCGTCGCCGGTCACTGCCCCACGCTCGCTTGGCGTGTCGTCAAACTGTGCCTGTAGCGTGGCGCGTGCAAACTGTCCAAGCTGCCGCTTGGTATGAAAAATAAACGACTGCCTGCCTCTGTCGCGGCAGTTCTGTACCGGGGACAGGGCGTGGATTGTAGAGCGATTCATCTCCGCTGTGGGCTGGGTCATCGCATCCGACCTTTTCTGACAGGAGCTCTATGGCAATCGCCATCAATATCCTGCTAGTGCGGGGTCGGTCAAGCCCTTGTTCACAGGCTTACGCAGCGCGATTCTCGTTGTCGAGACTGCTATCCCAACAGTTGGGCCACTGTTCTTCGAGCGCCGAGAGATGTTTAAACAGCGCGCGGATCCTTGCCGATTGTCGAAGGTCCTTATGGTGCAGCAGCCAGGTATGGCCCCAATGCGCAGACGGCACCCCGGGCAGCAGCATCAGCTCGGGATATTGCATGGCCAGAAAACACGGCAATGCGGCCACACCCAACTTGTTGGTCGCGGCGACGGTTCTCGGTGTAATGCCGTCGATCAAGTGACGGCTTTTGAGACCGAGTGAATCGGGATCGGGCAGGTCACCCAAGGACAGCGCCCGACCTGACGCCCGGATACAGGTCAATTCGCGATGCCCGCGGGAAGCCTCACTAAGCAGATCACGATGGACGTAGTAACCCAGCGAAATGCGGCCTAATTTGATACCCACAATGTCCTTTGGCGGGCGCTTGTGTTTGGGAATACCGCGCACCGCAATATCTGCCTCACGACGGGCCAAATCAACAGGGTCGTCACTGACTGTGATATCGAGCTCAATACTAGGGTATTTAATGGCGAATCCCGCTACCGCCTCAGCGACGTGGGTCAGTGGCACAGCGGGTAGCGATAGCTTGATGCGTCCGCTCAACTCGGAGTCCTTTCCGCTGACCTGCCGTTCGGCCTCGATGAGTGTTTCTTCAACCTCTCTGGCAACAGGCAACAGCTGATCTGCCAGAGACGTTGCCGTGAAGCCATCGGGTGTTCGATCGAACAATCGCCCCCCGACCTGCGCTTCAAGAGACTCCAGACGACGCATCACTGTCGTGTTACTCACGCCTAGCAAACCGGCTGCTTTCCGGGTCGAGCCGGCACGAGAGAGGGCCAGCAATATCTTAAGATCATCCCAGTTCATCGAGAACCACTCCTCATTACCGCCGGTTACGGGTCATTACCGCCGATTACTGGGGTATTGCCGGCCCTACGTGTCAGGAGGCGAGCGTATCCCCGTTTTTATCTTTCAGCACCACACGCTCATCGGCATCGGCGTCTCCCGAGCACTGCACCGTGATCGATGACAGCCCCTCAGGCTTGACCTTCAGCTTGAGCGTGGTCACGCCACGATAGGACTTCGTGCCGTACAGTTGCACACGCGTGTCCTCACCATACATTGCCTTCAGTTCCCCTTTGCAGATCGCGTATTGCTCGCCGGTATCCGCCGACACCTTTGCTGCGCTCAGAGCCAGCGGCAGGGTTGCCATTGCAAAGACAATCTTTCGTAAGCCACCTAATTTCATAACGGACCTCCATCATTGGGTGTGAAGCGACATGCTCCAACTCAACTGTACGAGATCCACTAACGCAACGATTGTAACGCTATCGATTTTACATCGGTTCTTTTTCGCAACACAACAGCGGGCCGATTCAATGAAACGGCTTGTCGGTCTCGACAGAATGTCGCAGGATCAGGCGGTATCGAACTCGAAGTCAGTCTCATGCGCACAGCCATCACGCGACACCCGCTCTTGCCGATTTGGCTGTGTGCCGCACTGCTCGTATCGGGCTGCGGTGGCGGCGGCTCTGACAACAACCCCGCGCCCCCTGCGAACGGAGGCGGCACCGCACCGCCGCCCGAGCCGGAAGTCGATTTCTCCCAGGCCGATACCGCTTTTCAGAATTTTCTCGACAACAACGCGGTGTTTAATGGGATCAGCTACGTGGTGGTGGATGCGGGCGGTACATTGCACACCGCCACCTTTGGTGATCACACCGAAGAGACGGTAGTGATGCTGGCCTCTACCAGTAAAGTGCCGGCAGTCATGACCTTGATGGCACTGGCTGAAGATGCCGACGCCAGCTTCGATATCAACCAACCGATCGGTGAGGTGCTGCCCTTTGATGGGGTCTATGCCGATCGCACCCCCGCGCAACTAATGAGCAATACGTCAGGCATTCCCGGGCTCCGGCAGCTGGCGGTGTACGGCCCTCATCTATGTCAGTACAGCTTCGATGACGCCATCAACTTTGAGGCGTGTGGCGAAGTGCTGCTCGGCGTGCCGCTCCCTGACAGTCACGATGCCGGATCCATCTTTGATTACGGCGGCAGTCAGTGGCAGCTGGCGGGCGTGACCGCCTCGGTGGCCGCCAATGCCACGTGGAACCAACTGGTCGATCAATACCTCGGGACTCCCTGCGGACTGGAAGTCTTTACTTTTGGCAACATGTGGGAGGACCTGACCCAGTGGGACGGGACAGCCGGAAGCCTTAAAGGGCGTGGCAACCCCAATATCGAAGGCGGTGCCATTACCAACCTTGCCGACTATGCGAAATTGCTGCAGGTCCACCTGACCGGTGGCTACTGCGGAGAGACCCAAGTATTGAGTGAGGCAGCGATTACCGAAATGCGCGTCGACCGCGGAGGTGTGGTGGCCGAGGAACCGGTGCCCTACGGCATGGGCTGGTGGATCAGTCGCGACAACCCGGGGGTCTACGACGACCCAGGCGCCTTTGGCTCGGTCAGCTTCATGGATGAAGAGCGCGGTTTTGCCGGCTACGTGGCGATCGATGACTACACCGGTATCGATGCCGATGCACCAGTCCGGCTCGTGCGAACAGAAATTATTCCTTTGCTGCAAGCCGCCTTCGATGCCGCCGCAGACTGATGACGCAAAGGCGCCTCTACGGCAGCGCGCCACACCGGTGCTGACAGGAACAACGACATCGGTAGCATTTCATCAACCCAGAGAGAATGAAGCATGACGTTGTCAGCTCAGCCTTAAAAACCTCGACAGCTAGCGACCATCAATCGAATAATGAACGAGAATTATGCGCCATGAAGGCACCGATACAAGACGCTACCGCCCAAGACGCCACATCCCTCCCTATTGGTGCCATTGATGTGAGCGATGCATCGCTCTACCAACAGGACACATGGCGTCCCTTCTTCGCCCGACTGCGCGCCGACGATCCAGTGCACTGGTGCGAAAACGAGCTGTTCGGCGGTTTCTGGTCAGTCACCCGCTTTGAGGACATCGCGGCGGTTGATGGCAATCACGCAGCGTTTTCTTCGGAACCGGCTATCACCATTGGTGACTATGGTGACGACTTGCCCGTTAGGCAGTTCATCGCCATGGACCCTCCTCTGCATGACATACAACGCGCCGCAGTGCAGGGCGTGGTTGCGCCACGCAACCTGTCCGACCTTGAGAGCCTGATTCGAGAGCGCGTGGGGCGCATACTCGACGAGCTGCCTGTGGGCGAAACCTTCAACTGGGTGGAGCACGTCTCCATTAATCTCACCACGCAGATGCTGGCGACAATTTTTGATTTCCCTTTCGAGGACCGCCACAAACTGCCGTACTGGTCTGACATGGCAACGTCGCTACCCGAGGCGACAGGCAGTGATGGTGATGTGGATGAGCGCACTGCCGCACTGCAGGAGTGCTTGGCCTATTTCACGCAGCTCTGGCATGAGCGAAAGAATAATCCGCCCGACACCATGGATCTGATCAGCCTGCTTGCCACCAACCCCCGTACGCAGAACATGGTGGATGATCCACTGGAGTATCTGGGCAATCTGATACTGCTCATCGTTGGCGGCAACGACACGACGCGCAACTCCATCACCGGGGGCGTGCTAGCGCTTAATCAGAATCCGGCGGAGTTCGCCAAACTCAAAGCAAACCCGGCACTGATACCGAGCATGGTTTCGGAAATCATTCGCTGGCAAACCCCGCTCATGCACATGCGTCGCATCGCCAATCACGATGTCGAACTCGGAGGAAAAACGATTCGAAAAGGCGACAAGGTGGTGATGTGGTATCTCTCAGGCAATCACGATGAGACGGCGATTGAGAACCCCGACGCGTTCATCATTGACCGCAAGAACCCCCGTTACCACCTTTCCTTTGGTTTCGGCATCCATCGGTGCATGGGCAACCGCCTGGGCGAGATGCAGCTGCGCATCCTGTGGGAGGAAATTCTCCAGCGTTTTTCGCATGTTGAGGTCGTCAGCGAGCCCGAGCGGGTGCTATCCAATTTTGTCAGAGGCTACTCACGGCTCGACGTGCGACTGCACCCTGCCGGGTAGGTCCCGCCGCTGTGCATATTGATAGCTTCGTATCGATTCCCACCCACCTTTACCTGCGTTTGTGAACGCCTTGCTGATGGGCCCGCCGCCTGACCCTCCAAGGCACAACGGGCGTCTGTGCGACCCCATCCATCAGGTTACAAATCCACCTTCCCGCAAATAGGTCGAGATCGCCGTGTCGATCCGCCAAGCTGTCGCAATGAATTGTCTGTCCAAGCCATCACAACCGCTCTTCAAATCCGCGCTGGCCCTTGCGGCGTTGTTGATGACCGCGTGCGGCGGTAGCTCCGGCGGACAGGAACCCGACGCCCCGCAGGCCGACTCCGGCGACACCACGCCACCCGTGATCACGCTGAACGGCGATTCACCTCTGCTGCTTGAGGAGGGAGACCCCTACGTTGAACCCGGGGCCACCGCCGAGGACGACGTCGACGGTCCTGTTGAAGTGGTCATCGAGGGCGATGTCGGTGAAACGCCCGGCGACTATGCGGTTGACTACAGCGCAAGCGACAACGCCGGGAATAGCGCCACTATTCAACGTATTGTCACGGTTGTGCCACGCCCCGATACAGGGGTGCTGGGACGTCGCCCCGAGGAGATTCTTGAACAACTGATGCTGACACAAAAAGCCGCTCAGTTGATTCAAGCCGAAATCTCGAACATCAGCTTTGAAGATATTCGTCGCTTCGGCATCGGGAGCGTCTTGAATGGCGGCGGATCCTATCCCGAAGGTCGTCGAGCGGCCACCGTCGACGAGTGGCGAGATTACGCATCCAAGCTGCGCGACGCCTCACTTGATACCGCCTCAGGTGGGGCCGGCATTCCCATCGTTTGGGGGACAGACGCCGTGCACGGACACAACAATGTGCGCGGCGCCACCCTGTATCCCCACAACATTGGGCTGGGCGCAACGCGCAACCCGGAACTCATTCGCGCCATCGGTGAGGCGACCGCGGCCGCTGTTGCCGCGACTGGTATCGACTGGATATTTGGGCCGACGGTGGCGCAGGCGCAGGATCTTCGCTGGGGGCGCAGTTACGAGAGCTACAGCGACGACTCCGAATTGGTCAGTCAGTACGCTTATCAACTGGTCGAGGGCATCCAAAGTCGCGGGCTGGCGGCCACCGCCAAGCACTTTATCGGCGATGGCGGGACAGACAGAGGCATTGATCAAGGCAACACCACACTGGATGACGACACGCTTATGGCCGTGCATGGCTCTGGCTTTGAGGGTGCCATCGCTGCGGATGTGCTCAGCGTGATGGCAACGTTCAACAGTGTGATGGGAGAAAAAGTGCACGGCAGCTCTCGCATTCTGACCGATCTATTGCGTTCACAACTGAAGTTCCAGGGATTAGTGGTGAGCGATTGGAACGGGATTGCGCAGGTCAGCGGGTGCAGTAATGCCCAATGTCCACAAGCCTTCAACGCCGGCATCGATATGAGTATGACGCCCCAAGACTGGCAGTCCCTGCTGGACAACCTGGTCACCAATGTCGAGCGTGGCGAGATCAGCGAAGCGCGTCTCGATGAAGCCGTGCTGAGAGTACTGCGTTTCAAAGAGCGGCTGGGCTTGCTCAGCGCCAGCTACGAGATCGGCAGAGGTATCCCGACCTCGACGGTGGGTAACAGCGAGCACCGGCAGCTGGCCCGGCGCGCTGTCAGGGAGTCTCTTGTACTGCTGAAGAATAATGACGCCGCTTTGCCGCTGAGGCCGACCCAGAAGATCCTGCTCTTGGGTGCCGCGGCAGACAGTCTGCCGCACCAAGCCGGTGGCTGGTCGGTGACATGGCAGGGCACCGGCACAAGCAATACCGACTTCCCGGGTGGCACCACAATCAAAGGCGCGCTGGAAGCCGCCCTCGCTGATGGGGGTGGCATGCTGCACTACTCCGCCTCGGGTAGCCCTAGTGACGACATCGACCCCGATGCCGTCATCGTAGTGCTCGCTGAGGACCCCTATGCCGAGGGTGCCGGCGACCGGCCTGATCTGGATTGGGCGGGGTCGCGCTCCACGCCACTGGAGACCGCCCAGCAATGGCGCGAAAAAGGTGTGCCCGTCATCACCCTTTTCTTGACCGGCAGGCCCCTGTGGATCAACCCCGAAATCAATCAATCTGATGCCGTCATCACTGCCTGGTTACCCGGGACAGAGGCGGCAGGGATCACTGATGTGCTGATGACCGATGCGTCCGGCGCAATACAGCACAACTTCACCGGCACCCTACCTTTCCCTTGGCCCGGTGGCGCTGTGCATCCGGCAGACAGCTCATTAGCAGTAGAGGCGGCGCTCTTTCCAAGGGGGTACGGCCTGAGCTATGACGATGACACTGCCATCGCAGCGCTGTCAGAAAATCCTCGAAACGCGGAAGACGGCCTCGTACCCGGTAGCGACCCTGACAGTAATACGGGAAGTGATTTACCCGATACCTTATGGGTCTTTCAAAATGGCGACATTGCGCCTCGCTGGGACCGAGGTATCGGTGCCTTCGACGAGGCAATCGGCTGGGGTGTCTGCGAGAACGATGGCGGCGCGGCCTGCCCCAGTATCGATTGGCAGGTCGTCAGTGATACCGAGCGCGGCGATGTGCTGGAGATCAGTTATCCCGACGATGCCGCTTTCGCGGGCCTCTTTTTAGAGAGCTTTTCAGGCACAGATCTCTCCAGCTACGACACGGTCAGCTTCGAACTGCTGCATCTGGAAGGTGACAATCAATATGCCGTGAAGTTGGACTGCTTTTACCCCTGCACATCAGGGAACCTGCTCCTCGAGCGGCCACAGACGGGCTGGCAATCGATTGATATCTCGTTGGATCAACTGGAAGCTCAGGGTCTTGACCGGAGCAACGTCAATACAGGCCTCGTGATATGGGCCACCGCGCACAGCGGAAATCGATTTCGCATCGACGACGTGCGCTTCGTCCGCGACGCCCCCTGAGCCAACTCAAGGCTTGCCCTCCACGCTCAGCAGAAACGTCACCGGGCCATCGTTAACCAACGATACCGACATGTGGGCACCAAACCGCCCCGTCTCTACCTGAATCCCACCCAAGGCCAGCTGATCCGCGAGGTCCTCACACAGACGCGACGCCTGCTCGGGCGGCGCCGCCGTGGAGAACCCCGGCCGATTTCCGCTGGTCGTATCGGCTGCCAAGGTAAATTGCGATACCAGAAGGATGGCACCCCCCGCCTGCTCAACATTGAGGTTCATCCTGCCTTGATTGTCGGAGAACACACGATATTTGCGTAAGCGCTCCGCCATTCTCAATACCGTTTGCGCCGTATCGTCCGGCTCGACACCCACCAACGCCAGGAGTCCGCCCTGAATTTGGCCGACCACCGCGTCGTCGACCGTCACCGATGCCCGCGTGACCCGTTGCAATAAACACTTCATCTGGAATAGCTCACAGCGCTACGCCACGCACCCGGCCTTGCCGCCACGCTATAAAACATCAGTGGCCAGCCCGCGTTGTTGGGCAATGTGCCTGAGCAGCGCCTGGCAGGCATCGGTGAGCATGTCGAACACCTGTTCGAAACCCTCGTCCCCGCCGTAGTAGGGGTCCGGTACCTCTTCACCCCAACCCGTCGCCCAGTCCAGCATCAGCGACAGTCGACCGAGTTGGTCTGTGGGGCAGTCGGCCTTGAGTAGCCGCAAGTTGTCGCGATCCATGGCGACGATGTAATCGAAGCTCAAGTAGTCAGCGTGATCAACTTGTCGAGCACGGAGGTCCGACATATCAAAGCCTCGGCCTGCGGCGGTCTCAGTGGCTCTTCGATCTGGCGGGTTGCCAATGTGGTACGCGTGTGTCCCCGCCGAGTCGATCGCAATGTTATCAGTCAGGCCTGCCACCCTCACTTGCTCGCGAAATACCGCGTGCGCCGTCGGCGAACGGCAGATGTTGCCCATGCAGACAAACAATACGCGAACGCTCAATGTTGAGCCGCCTCCATCAGGGACAGCGGCTGTCGGAGCACGCTGCGCAGCTCGTGCGTGAGCGCCTCCACGGCGGCGGCCTCATAGGGGACTGCGCTACCGACACCCCATACTGGACCAGGCCAGGCCGCATCAGCGTGGAATCTGGCAATGTGATGCACATGCAACTGCGCCACCTGATTACCCAGCGCGGCAACATTGATCTTGTCAGCGGCAAAGTGCGCTTTCATCACTCCGCCCAGCCGCATCGATTCCTGCCACAACTGTCCCTGATCGGCCTCGCTGAGCTCAAAGGGTTCACTCACGTCGAGCCGTTCAGGCACGAGGATCAGCCATGGAAAGCGCGCGTCGTTCATCAGCAACACTCGATTGAGTGACGTACTCCCCAGAACAAAAGTATCCGCCGCCAGTCGCCCATCCAGTTCAAACATCCTCAACACCTGCTTCTCTCATACAGCCTTTTGCCACGTGATCCATTACACCCAACGACCTCAATTTGAAGTAGCCGCGGCGCGATAACCTCGGGCAATCCAGCGGCTCCCTACCGCCGAGAATCTCTCCAGTTGCACCATCACCGCCGCATCCAGCGAATCAAGCGCCGCAGCGCCTTGCTCCGTCTCAACTAACGTCACGATCTCCGATTCGAAGCCCGATCCGGTCCACTCAAAACTTGGGTCGCTCACAAACCGCGGAGATACACTCGCTTCGATAGCCGCATCAAAATCACCCGCAGCGGCAGCTGAGTCAGCTGTTAGCGCCATGACAAAAGTGTCGTAGTCGAGGCTTTCATCACCGGCATGATCCGAAACAGCGCGCAACAACGGCGCGTTCCAGTCGCCGGCATTCAATGCCTGGGTAAGACGCTGGTATTGATAAGACTCGATCACACCGTGTCGATTGGAGACCAGTTGAACCATCTCACCTGTCTTTCCCAATGCGGCTGACCAAAGCGCGTCTAGCGTGTCTACTCCGGGGAGCGGTACGGCGTGGTAAGGCTGAGTGAGATCGCCAACGTAATGGAGACCCCAGCCTAGAAACCGCCAACCCCAATACGCATGACCCGTGCGAAAGGCGAGATCCGCCAATTCACCAAACAGGGCAATGCGCCAAAGTGGGTAGGTGCGTAACAGATCGGGCTGAGCAGTCCGTGCCAACCAGTCCAGATGATAGAACCCCATGTGGAAGGGTGCCTGTGAGCCGTAGTCGAGATTGGGGTTACCAAAGGGTTGGGAACCGAAACCGTAGCGCCGACCAAAATCGGTGTTGTTGTCTTCGAACAGCCCGATGTCCATACCAAAGTCGGGTTCGTCGCTCGCACTCGCTATGACTTCAGCAATGGACACCGGCTCCCCAGCCTCAAGGGGCCAGTAACGCGCCGCCAACTGAGACGAGCCGCCGCCCAAAAAGCTCAGTTCAGTCCACGCCAGTGGCGGCCTCTCAGGTGCCGCTCGTTCGGGTGACAGGTCTACATAAAGCCGGTAAGGGAGCAAAGGATTAACTCTGATCGCCTCTAAAAAGGCTGTGACCGTGGGCGCCGTATCAAGCTGCCATCGCAACGCTTCGGGGGTCAGCGGGTAGTGCTCGATGGTCGCTCGCGACCATGCCTCTACCTGCTGAAGGGTCTGTGCTACGCCCTCTGCTTCTGCCTGCAAAAACTGCTCAAGGGGCTCTGCCGCGACGGTTTGCTCAACCAGCTCAGGTTGCTGGCGCAATAGCGGCCAAACGAGGCTGGCATGATCTGACCACCCCAACGCCGATGGCATCGTCAGGCAACCGAGTAGCAGGCCGGCACAACTCGTCTTGCTCAACCGCAATGGGCCCATGCAAGCTCTCCCCTCACTATTCCTAATGGTCGGCAGGCTGACATGTTTGCGGTGCCCGGTTCAAGCACCGCGGCTGCGGTGCTCGCAGTAGCTGGTGCAACTGATCGTCGGCTGTCGCCCACCGGCCGAATCGGCCAGGCTCACGCACCGATTAGCTTACGCGTTGGTGATCCAGAGGGTTTGATATGGCGCCAAGGTCCATTCACGCACGTCTTCGGTAATCACCGCATCAGAGATCAGCTCGCGCCAACTGTGATTAACGACCAGGTTCAAGCGACTCAGCGGCAACACTTGCTCCTCGGCCGTCAGGTTATGCACACAGAAAAGACTTTGCCGGCGATCAAGACTCTGCCGCCAGAAACCGAACAACTCATCGCCAAGGTGGAGCGTGAATTGAGTGGCATTGGGGTGAAAAGCCGCTTGTGCCTGGCGCAGTGCAATCAGCTTTTTTACGCCTTCAAAAATGGCGTGGTGGGCAGAAGCCTCGTCATCCAGCTCGGCATTGAGCGCTTGAAGCGCCCACTGGTGCCGGTTGATCGAACGGTTATGGCTGGTGTGCGCGAGACGCGCCTCATCGTTTCGCGTGCCCACCAATGAGTGAATATAAAAAGCCGGGACCCCTTCCAAACCCAGCATAATGGCGTGGGCACACAGGTAACGCTGCAGACCCCACTGGTCTGGGCCTGCCGTGGTGCCTTGCAGCGCATCCGCCAGCGCGATATTCACCTCATAGGGTTTGGCTTCGCCATCACCGGTCTCCCGCCACGAGATGCGTCCACCAAACCGCTTCATGGTGGCCAGCAAGTCGTCCACCTCGGCTTGCTCAAGTAACCCCTCGACAGGTCTCAGCCCGATGCCGTCATGCGAGGCAATAAAATTGAAGTAGACCGTACCGTCCTGAGCCGGTGGCATGCTCGTCATCCAAGTGGACAAGTATCGACTGGTGCCGCTAACCAGCGCGTGCACCAGCAACGGTGGCAGCGAGAAGTTATAAATACCGTGAGCTTCGTTCGCGTTGCCAAAATAGGAGAGATTCTCGCGGTTCGGCACGTTGGTCTCGGTAATCACAATGGCATCGGGCTGGGCAGACTCGATGACCAGGCGGAATAGGCGAATGAGCTCATGAGTTTGCGGCAGGTTCATACAGGTAGTGCCGCTCTCTTTCCAAAGAAATGCCACGGCATCCAGCCGGAACACTCTGACGCCCGCATCCAGCAACTCGCGGATGATCGACACAAACTCCACCACCACTGCCGGATTGGAGAAGTCAAAGTCCACTTGGTCAGGGCTGAAGGTACACCACACTGCGCGCTCGCCCTGCTCGGTCACCACCGTATTTAACAAAGGCGTGGTCCGCGGCCGCACGACCTTGGACGTATCAAAAGCCGCGTCGGGGGTGAAGAAGTAATCCGCACCGGGCGTCTGACCTCGCTTGAAATTCTCAAACCAGGCGGAGCGGCTAGAGCAGTGGTTTAAAACCAGATCCGCCATCAGCCGGTAGTCGACGCCGAGCCGGGTGATATCGGCCCAAGTGCCCAGCGCCTCATTAACGCTGGAGTAGTCCAGAACAGCAAAGCCGTCGTCTGAGGTCCAGGGGTGAAACGGCAAGACATGGACCCACGATACCAGCGCACCCAGACGCCTCGTTAGAAAAGCATGCAGTGTTTGCAGAGGTGGCTCAGCCCCATTGAGTATCGAATCGCCGTAGGTAATGACGGCGACATCCGCCTCGCCCCAAAGATTTCGGTGCGCCGCCGGCGGCACCTGATCAGCATCGAGTCGGGCTACCTCGAGCAGGCGCTCCAGCCACTCATCCTGTGCACCGCCACGTACACCGTCGTATACCGCGGCGAGGTGCTCGCGCAGCCTTTGCGACAGCGTGCTGATCATCCTCCTGCGACTTTTAGCCGGCCCTGCGTCGCGGAGAACTCCTCATGATCGGCTTCGACCGCTGCCACCAGCTCATCAAAAATCGTCGGTATCGCACTGAAAACACGATTCCATGTCGGGATAAACGGTGCTTCTGTGGACCGCTCCAAGAATTGTGTGCCCGCTTCGAGGATATTCTCGGCGAACAGCTCGATCGCCTCCTCCTCTTTATGAATATCGAAATTCAGTCCATTCATGATGGCGTCATTACGATAGGTTTCGATGAGATCGAGCGCCATACGATAATAGGTTGCTTTCAATGTCCGGAACGTTTCCTGATTGAACACAGTGCCCTGAATCGCCAGTTTTCTGTAGAGGGAGCGAGCGATGTCGAGTGACATCCGTGACAGCCCGGCATTCTGGTCATCGAGTGAGAGATCCTGATGTTTGTGGTCGTAGTTGTCGGCAATATCCACCTGACAAATTTGCTTGTTACTGTTGCTGCGGTAGACCTCGGACACCACGCCGATCTCCAGTCCCCAGTCGGTCGGGATACGGAGGTCACCCAACAGCCGCTTGCGGAACGCAAACTCGCCGGCAAGGATATAGCGGTAGCTGTCTAAGTAATTCAGGTAAGGCGACTCGCCAACGATCCGCTTCAATGCGCGAATCATGGGCGACACCAGCAGCCGGCAAACGCGGCCATTGATTTTGTTATCCGACACCCTCGGGTAATAACCCTTGCAGAACTCGTAACCGAATATTGGATGCGCGACCGGATAAATCAGGCGCGCCAGCAGGCTGCGCTCGTAGGTCAGAATGTCACAGTCGTGCAAGGCGATCGCTTCAGCCTTGCCAGTTGCCAGCACATATCCCATGCAATACCAGACGTTGCGACCCTTGCCCAACTCTTGGGGCGCCAGCCCCGCTTCCTGCAGACGCGCATCAATCGCCTTCAATCGTGGCCCATCATTCCAGAGGACCCGATGATGCTGGGGCAGATCTGAAAAAAAGCTCAAGGCGTGTTGGTATTCGTCCTGCGTCGCACGATCCAATCCAATCACAATTTGTGACAGATACGGCACCGACCTGAGTTCCTCGACAATCGCCGGCAATGCCGGCGTGGCAATCTCTGAATACAGCGACGGCAAAATCAGGCCTAGCGGCCGGCGCTCACTGAATTGCAGCAGGTCTTCCTCAAGCTCAGCCGTTGAGCGCGCGCCCAGATTATGCAGCGTTGTGATCGTGCCGTTTTGATAAAAGTCGGCCACGGTCTTCCTCCTCTTCAATTCTCGCGATCAGCGCGTCGATTCCCTCGGCCCAGCCTACGGGGCCTACTGCATCACTGATGACCATCCCACCGCGTCGCTTGGGTTGTGGCGGCTCGTGAACAGGGGATCGAACGAGTAGCGCCAGGTCAGTCACTTCCAGCATCTCGACATCATTTTGAGCATCGCCGGCAGAGAGGCTGACAGCGTGCTCAAAGCCCGGTAGCTCTGCGCGGATTTTTCGCTGTAGCCAGCTGACCGCCTCACCTTTGCCGCCAGATCCCAAGACGTGCACACAGCGGGCGCCCTGAATGCAGCGCAGATCGAGTGCCTCAACCTGCTCGGCAAAGGCTGCTTTATCAGAAGGAGTGCCCAACCAGACGAGGGTTTCACAGAAGTGGCGATCCTTGGCATCAACCGCAGCTTCAAGATCCAAGCCCGTGACGGCCGCGACCTGCTTGTCTGACAGATCACACAAGGATTGATAGCGGTTCCCCCATTCCACATTGAGGATAGCGAGCTGCCTGCGAATCATGCCTCGGGACGGACCGAATCGGTGGCACCATCCTCCGTCTGTGGACTCGGCGCCCGCGGGTTTGACGAGGCCTAAGTCAGCGGGCACCCAGATTGCCGCACCATTTTCGACAATCATCGGTCCTGATAGGCCGAGCGACGCCATGATTTTTGCGGTTTCAGCGCGGGTTTTGCTGGTACACGGTATAACGGGTATGCCCCGATCGCTCATCGCCTGCACGGTCGGCAACGCCGCCGCGAGGGAATAGGTGTGATGGTCCATGAGCGTGCCATCCAGATCGGTAAAAATGATGGCAGCACTCATGCCGCCACCCCCGTCAGGTGCATCCTTTGCACACAGCGATCACTACCGAGCTCCCACAACACATCCGCTCGATCAGGCAAAGTGGCCAAGGCGTGCTCGGTAATGCGCTGGTAGTGCAGAATGAAGTCGGCGACTTGCTGTCGCGTCATGGTGGGATCAGGAGCATCAGGGTGCCGCGCTTTGAACAGCGCGGACAGACGCTGCTCCTGTTGCCAGCGCCACTCATATACCGCGCCAAAGCTCGGGGCCTGCAGCACCAGAAGCTCATCGAGGTCAGCAAATAAAGCTGCATACCCGTCCCCAAGTTGACGGTTTACCTCGGTTCGCCACTGGCTGTCTGCGTCTTGCTCAGCCTCAGTCTCATTGACCGGGCTGACCAAGTCCTCCAGCGGTTGCGGCGGCACCCCGACGCACCACCCCTCAAGAAAAATCAATCCAACCGGTGCACTCTCTTGGCGCCAATGCACCATTTCGGTGCGATCATCGGCGGCTTTGTCGAACCCCGGCACAGACACTACGCCCTGCTCGGCTCGCAAGGCGTTAATGGTGTCGCGGAGTAACATCAGATCATGGGTGCCCGGCACGCCTCGGGTCGCAAACAGCGGGTGAACCGTATCGGCCATCTCCCGGCGAGCCAAGCGCGTCAAATAGAAATCATCCAGTGACAGGACAACTG
>Ga0213865_10000564_pt1 | contig 25041 bp, 25 predicted proteins | sample PICome_6_FD_160100 | JGI IMG/M metagenome (GOLD analysis project Ga0213865, IMG submission 160100) | Coastal seawater microbial communities near Pivers Island, North Carolina, United States - PICO282 | ecosystem: Environmental > Aquatic > Marine > Coastal | place: USA: North Carolina...
CCGGAGGTGCTTCAGGCATTGGTGGCATGGCAGGCATACCTGGTGGCGCAGGTGGTGCTTCAGGCATTGGTGGCATAGGCGGAAGGCCAGGTGGTGCTTCAGGTTGATTTGTTTCTTCGTCAGACATTTTTTCTCCTCCGTGCAGGAATCTGCATGCTTGCCATTGTTGTCTAGCACATAACCGTTCTGTTGGTTAGTTTTGGAAATACTGTCGAATTTTGCGCTTACTTCATGTATGTTGGGCAGGAGCCACAGACATGGTCGGACTTGATAGTGGAACCCCCCCGGTACTGTTTGTTGTTGGAACTGCAGGTGCAGGTAAATCCTCATTGGTGACTTCATTTCAAAGATGGTCTCGATTCCTCGAGACAGATGTCATTGCCGTCAACTTAGATCCTGGTGCAGAACGAGTTCATTATGATGCGGAATTCGATGTAAGAGATTTAATTTCGCTAACCGAAGTCATGACTGAATATGATCTTGGACCAAACGGTGCTCAGATTCTAGCGGCTGATTTGCTTGCTTCACAAGCAGGAGACGTCGCTGAGCAACTTCATTCATTAACTGGTGAAATGATGATTGTGGACACACCAGGACAAGTTGAATTATTCGCCTTCAGAGAAGCGAGTAACCATCTGATTGAAGTTCTCGGTAGAGAGCAGTCAGCAATTATTTACTTGTTTGACCCAATGCTATCACGCTCCCCCTCTGGATTTGTTTCACAAATGCTTTTGTCGTCAATTGTTGAGTTCCGATTAGGGCTTCCAACCAAGAATTTCCTCTCGAAAAGTGATCTTCTGGATGCTGATGAGCTTGAGAAGATTCTCGAATGGTCGGAACGATTAGAGATTCTTGAAATGGCACTTTATGATGAAGCAGGCGGACAAAGAACTGAGTTTGCAATTAATCAACTTCGATTGATGCAACAATTTGCTCAGAGTCCTGGACTCACTCCATTATCCAGCGAACTCGAAGAAGGTCTTGCTGATATCTTGACCTTCGCTCAAGCAATGTTTGGTGGAATGAGTGATGCCCGTGATGGCTTTGCCAGTGACATTGAACACGAGAAAGATCAGGACGATTTTGTTTGAAAAACATTGTAACCTTCTTTCCCGAGCGTAAGTCATGGTGGACCACCTTCTTGCAATCGATGATGTAAAAGACGACTTTGAGCAAATTCTCAAATGGGCAATTGAATTTAAGAGATTGTGGAAGCAAGGCGACGAAGTTGCTCTAAACTTCATGCCACTTGATACAATGACAATTGGTTCTATTTACGAAAAACCTTCCACTAGGACACGTGTTTCATTTGAAGTCGGTATTGATCGTCTTGGTGGAAATGCACTAACGCTTCTGAAGAATGATATTCAACTAGGGAAGTCTGAAACAATAGGAGATACATCTCAAGTTCTTTCTCGCTTCTTAGGTGGTATGACCTACAGATGTTATGGTCATGAAGATGTTACAGAATTAGCAAAGCATGCGACAGTGCCTGTTCTAAACGCCCTTTCATACAAGCACCATCCATGTCAAGCTGCTGCTGATTTGATGACGATTATGGAGCATTTCGATAATCGCGAGAATCTTGTAGTCTCTTGGGTTGGAGACGGAAATAACGTTCTCCATGATCTTATGCTCGCTTGTACAATGCTTGGTATTGACTTCAGATATGCCGTCCCTGAAGGCTATGAACCAGATGAGGATGTTGTTGAGCGTTCAACAGCATATGCTGAAGAACACAAGTCTGAATTGATGCGGACCATCGATCCTAAAGAAGCCACAGACGGAGCACATGTTGTCTACACAGATGTATTCATCTCGATGGGCGAAGAACACATGGAAGATAAGATCAAATCGTTCGAAGGTTATCAAGTGAATGAGGATATGGTCTCTAATATGGATGATGGATGGAGATTCATGCATTGTCTTCCTGCTCACCGTGGTGATGAAGTAACCGATTGGGTTATGGATCATGAACAATCAATTGTCTTTGACCAGGCAGAGAACAGAATGTGGGCACAAATGTCACTATTGTGCTACTTTATTTCACCAGATGCATGGAGTGCGATGGGTGAATTCATGGGACTTGTCTAAACAACAAGTGTCAGGATGAATCCGAGTAATCCGAGCAGCATTGCGATGCGTAGTCGTGTTGCTGCAACATAATCATCGCCTTTCCACATCGGACCATTGAGCGTAATAAGGACCAACATCGCTGGTGCTTGGAACAATAACTGTCCGAATTCAAATGGACCTTGCCAGTAGGGGATATACAACATGACCAAACCAAATAATGTCATGACATAAGCCACCATTCGACTATTTTCCAAACCTATTTTCATCGGTAATGTTACTCGTGATTCAGAATCAGCATCGAGATCCTGACAGTCCTTGACAATCTCTCGAGCTAGATTGACAAAGAACACCACTCCTGAAACATACCAAATGAGCGGATTTGTCACTTCTCCTACAGAAGATGCACCATACAATGTTACGGCTGCTACGAGAAGTGAAATACTAATATTCCCCGCCAATCCCTTATTTTTCAATTCCAGTAAAGAGTCATAGGAAAGCATGAGAAGTGCAACAATAGCGTAAATTGATAGCGTATATTTCCTTTCATCCTCCATCATTAAGCAACATGCTACGAGGGAGCCGAGGCTTACAAGGGCTAAAGAAATCATGAGAATTTTAGCTTCTTTTTCCGATAATGCTTCTCTCGCTAATGGACGGTTTGGATGTGCAATACGATCGATATCGACATCTCTCAAGTCGTTCATCGTATTTCCTGCACCCATGAAGAAGAGGACTGATGTAGTGGCAAAAATAACTTCAGGATATTCTGTTATCGAAGAAAAATCTCCCAGTGCAAGCAATGCTCCAACTGGAGTTGCAATACTGGCAAGCAAGATATTCTTCATTCGCATCAATTCAAATGATGCGAGAATCTTGTTGGCCATACAGTGGCCAGTAGGATTGCAGTTTTTGTCTCTTCTATCTCAAGCAGCGACTCTTGCCCAAACGCAGACTCTCATACGAAAGCCACCTATGTCGGTGTTTTCGTCAAATCCAACTTTGACAAACCGTCGGTCTCGAGCCAGAACATTTCCTAATTGATTCATTGTAGCTCCCCATCTGAAACGCTGGTTAACATGATCGAGGATGTCTGTTGTGTTTGCAGCATCCACAGATTCTAGGTACTCATCAATAGCATCTCGCAATCTCTTTGTACGTGACATCAAGCTTCACCTCGCAAGGATGCTCTTCGTAGAAGATGAGTCAGGGTTGTTGTAACTGGAATCTTTGTAGGCTTTCCTGGTTGATGCCATGATTCCCATGTCATATCTGCCATGCGAAGTGGAAGTCTTCCACTCTGATCAGCGAAATGCGTTGTTGTTCGGTGATTCCACAATGGTTCAGTGGCATCGGTATGCGAGGCTGTCAAGGCAGCAAAAGATGTTGGGATTTGGTTGTCCATGAAGCAAATTCACTGGCGGCCGTATATCAATCAACGAACGAGAGGTAAACGAAAAGTGAAAGTGCACTTGGCTCTTAGGACGCTGTTTAGATGATTATTTAGAAACGAAAAGTGAAACTATCAGTATCATCTAATGACGCCATTTCTAAATAGATGACGTTGCAGGAACGAATACCACGCTCGTATAGTGTAGTGGCCCATCATAAAGGACTCTCATTCCTTTGACCCGGGTTCAAATCCCGGTACGAGCACCAAGCATTGTCCGTGAACTATGGATGTAACATAGAATTTTTATTCGGAACGAACTCAAGATAAATTTAGAATTTCAAGATTAGTATTATTCTTATTTCTTGTATTTATCAGGGATCTGGAAACCCTTTACCCCAAATGCACTTAGATCTAAGTCGAGAATAAATTGGTGATCATCTGACGACTCGTTCATGAAAGCTTCCCAGCCTTTCGTTTCGATTTCTGATAAAGTCCATGCTATTTTTCTATTGTAAAGCACAACAACATCTTTTTGACCTATCAAAATTGAGGCATAACCCGCAAAAGGAAATCTTTCTGGCCTAGTTATTGTATCCAAATATTCCTTGGTTTCTTCATCATAGTCGATGAAATCATTCGCTTCCAATAAGACTGACTGAGGGAAATCATGTGTATATGTGAGGATCATTCCTACAAATAATCCAGTCGAAGGGCGTCCATCATCGAACGTACGAATATGGAATATCGGATGAAGTTTAGAGCCAATTGGATACTTTTCGGGAATTGGAGGACGTGGTTCAAGAGGATGGGAGTAGATATGCTTCTTCCAAGCTGTCTTCCAATAATTGTGAATATATTCTCGTAATAATTCACTTTCAGGAGGTGGAGGTGATTTTTCTAAGCGCTCTTGTATCTTTACTGCCGGATGTTCTGGGACGTGAACCAAATGATATGCTGAATTACGGCCATTCTTACGAATCCAATTTGAGAGAATCCAAGTCAACTGGTTGGTTGTGAATCGGAGTTTTGTATGTTCCCCTTCATCGAGAAACACTTGTTCAAGATGGTTTAATTCGAGAGTTACAATATCAATGTCCGTAAGTTCTGAAGGCATAATTTCAATAATTCTGTTATGAGGGATATCTTGATCGCTTCTCAATAAGATTCGGAGATGTGTGTTTTCCTGGTATTCACTGGAGTTCATGCATATGATGTGGGTTTCAAATATTTCCCTCCATCCAGCATTTACATTTTTGGACATGTCTGGGAAATAGACGCGAGGACTCTTATACCCAAAACTTGGAATATATTCATTACAATCTGGGTCATTTGGGTCGAATTGTTCCACATAAACCTCATGGGATTTTATCTGCTCTGACCAACCACATTCAAATTGCTCACTGGGAATCCAATCTTCGATTGATTTCAATACGTACCACATGAGCACTGCATTTGCATCATCTGGTTGCTCTAAATTGAACTTCCATAAACCATCAATCTCTGAATTCAATCGACGTAACGTGTCCTCATCTTGGAACGCAGATGTCGATATTTCGTTCAGTAATCCATGAATGAACCGGCGAAGGCATGGTAAAGTTGAATCAATATGTTCCATAATCAATCACGCTCAACAGTTCTCCATTGGCTTTTATCAGGAGCCGGTGTTAGGTTTAATTTGGGTTTGTTTCTACTGATATGACGAGCTACCACCAATTGTCCGTATGTGCCAACAGAAAATTCAATCGCAGAAAACAATACTTTCTGATCCAACCCTTCGAAGTCTAGCATGCCTAGGCAGCGCTTGCACCATCGGTGCGCATGCCGATATTCCTCACGTGGAGCAATATCCCGAGCATCTACAATGGTCTTCATGCCTATTTCGGTGCCACACATGGATTTATTCATTTCCGGTTTAGCGTATCCACCAGTGAGGTGAATCTTTCCTTTTTTGTTATCATTAACGACCACGAAAACTCTCGGGCCTGTTAATTCGTTTTTCTTATAGTTCATAGCAGTATTACAACCTTATAATATATAAACTTTGCGGTAGTATTATAATAATGGTCATAAATCAATCTCAACCAGATTTTCAAATGGCTGTGTTGAAAATGGATTTGACAATCATCATGCCATGGTATTTCAACATAGTATTGGGATACGCCTATTCATCCTGACTCCATTCTTAAATAGGTACACCTTCTTTTAGAATCCATGAGCGATTTTGTATGTCCATTCCCAGAAGAAACCAATGATCGAACAGCACACATCTATGAGTTTACAGATGATGGTGAACACATCGATTTAGCCTTGACAATCGATGGCCGATGCAACTGCCCTGAACATGAACACAAACCTCTCCATCCATGGGAACGTGGTTTGGTCAATGATTTCAGGAGGATGCTTGGTTTCGAAGCATTACCTCCTTCAGAAGAGGAATAATCCCATCAAGCTGATTCATTTGCAATCTGATTGTATGCATCGACTTGTCGATCCGATCCTAGAATCAAACGTCCCATTCTCCGAACAGCTGTTCGATTTGTTGTTCGAACACCTGTTCTAACTTCTTCAAAGAGTTGATTCCATCCATTTTCTCTTGCATAGAGAACTTCGTTTGGCAATAGAATGAGTGCTTTTCGGTGGTCGAAGAGGACATCTGCAAGAGCATCTGCAGGCCAATTGACTCGTTCAGAGAGGCCCTCAAACTCGATTAGTTGCTCAAGTTCTTCTTTCAAAGCACCATCAAAATCTTCCAATTGATAACCGAAAATCAGGCTCTTTCCATGCAATCCTGTCATCACAATTCCGAGGACGACAGGATTCTCGACTCCATCCTTCCCAAGATAAAGGATTGGAAAAACCAGTTTTGACCCTGTTCTCCTTCCACAGGTAAACGTACCTGGCCGTTGTATTCCCTGATCTTCAACTGCACTCGATAAATGAACAACTTGTGCTTGAATCACTTGCTCAATGGTGCTTTCTGTATCTTGTTCCTCTTTATTCTCTTTTTTCGTTGACCTACTCGACATACTATCCCCTTCCTAACCTTGCCGAATGGCGAAATTATCACTAATCAGTATCACTTATCAATATATAAAACCTCTTCATCAAGAGAGAACATCAGTAATTGAACATCAATTCCTTTTCATATTATTGAAACAACGGAGTTAACAAAGGACAATGGAGAGGAGATCATGTCAGAACAATACATCGTAACAGCCGACATTCTGTCAAAGGATTTTGCCTGGCTGCACAGAGATTACCTAAAAGGAGAAATCGTCACGCAATATCGTGGTGCAACGTATGGAGTCATTAGTCCACGTGGGATTGCAATTTTAGAAAAAGATGGAACATTTGTTGAGCTGCCGAGAGATCGCTTAGAGCGGGTTATTGAGTAATGAATCTCGAGAAAAATATTGTTTCTTGAAACAAATCTTGCCATTTTTCAGGAATACTGGTACTCATTTTCCAATGATGATGTTGATGGATTTTATTTTGAAATAATCCTGCCCTTCTTTGAAATAGATTGACTTTCTGATGGACTTTATTTCAGATTCAATGGTAGACTTGGATTCTCTTGTTCGAATCCAAAGTTGATTGATTTTTTTCTCTGATGGGACGGTTTCAGAACTCAAATAATCCCAAAAAATTGATCCAATCTTTTCTTTCGATATGATGCCCCGAATGAAGATGTTATCCTCTATCCTACGAGGATTCGCATCTTCCTTGAATTCAAGCCATTCTTTGAGAGGTTGCATTGTTTTGGCTTTGAGTTTGAGCATCTTTTCCACATCCTCTGGTATATCGATCTCGAGCGAGTGTAATTCATCCACATCAGCGATTCTCATTTCCATTCAATCAGCTCCTCTTTTTATTGGTCCAGCAACAATCTCGCAACTTTGGATAGGTAATTTGATGAATAATCATGGAATGATGGTTCCCCCAATTTACCAGAATTGCGACTGATTAATTTCTGATAAGTTTGATAATCAATGTTTGCTAGTTTTTTATCTAAATTTATTTCTATACAACACTGTGTCCAAGCAAACATCTCATTGTGGTATCTGTCTCGATTAACCCACGCTATAATGAATGTATTTTCTTCCCATAATATTCGCTTATACATTCCTATTCGGTCATGTTTTTCTTTCTCTTCGGTTAGATTGTTTGCCTTTGTGATATAATCTCTAATTTTCTCGTGTATTGATCTAAAGTTTTTCTTTCTCTCTCTGGTAATATAATCGGAATCCCATTCCAAAAACAAGTCGAAATCCTTTAAGATTTCAATATACGAATTAAAGTTGCTAGTTGATGGTTCAATCGTCTCGATATGCTCTACAATATGGTCAACAAAGCATTTGTTCTTCAATTCTTCATGAATGTATACGCTTAGTCCTTTGAATGGAGGACGGAATTCCTCCTTTAGTGTGTATCTGTCGTCGACTTCATCAATGTAAGATTTGATAGCCTCGGATAATCTTAGTCGTGTGATACCAACTTGTTCTTTCAATTCATCTTTCGACAAACCTGATGGATTACTTGCGAGAGCTTCCAAAATTCTTTTTTGCCTGTCATTGTCAAGATCAGGTAATGTTCGTTGTTCAAAGGTCCTCGGGTCTTGAGGCCCTCGAATCGTTTTCAAAAAGTTACATATCACACCATCTTTGGAGTAAGTGTCCAATAATTCCTTAACGGCTTTTGCAAGGTCATGCACATTACTCAATCCCTCATCTGTTGAAAAATCAACTTCAAAATCAGGGTCAAGGAATCTTTCAATGATTGTTAAGTTCCCCAATATACTACTATGATTCTCTTGCACAAATTTCTCCTTGTCGAGATAATGGGAATGGGATTGCAACACCATTGTTCGGAACTTTTCAGCAGCATCCACCTGTTCTATTTCATCAGGAAGGAGAATCGAACGTTCTGTTACTAATTGTTTTTTCCATGTTGACAGCAACCATGCAATGTAGAGTGGATTCTGCTGCTGATACGCTTTTCTCCACGCTGTAGACGTTTCAAACAGTTTTGTTTTTCCGGACGTAGTCAGGATTTTGTCGATATAGAAACCTGGAAATTCCTCGCCCTGGCAAATCATGTTGATGATGTATAAATGCGCGTTTCTTCCATCAAGATTATAACGCATTGACCTCGCGTTGCTATTGTACCACTCCTTCGTTGTGTATTGAACCTTTTTTGGCAAAAATCCAAGCACCACATTCCGAAGATCTGTTTTTGCCTCGTAGTTTCCGTCCGATTTAAGCACCCTATCAATCACAGCAAGATGAGTTGATATGTCCTCCGTAATATCTAGGTTCAATTCTTCTGGGGAATATTCAAACGTACCATTCTCTAATACGGATTCCGCTGTTTTTTCCCATTCACCTTCACTCTTGAGTTCTGTATGTGAATTCATCTGGACAATTTTACGTGTGAAGGTCTCTATCAGAGATTTTTTATCCCATTCCTTAAGCCCTTTAATCAAATCAGGGTTTTGAGCCAACTCAAGGCTGATTTGTTGTTCATTTCCATGGTACTCATTTACGTAACTGCTCCAAATAGCCCCTGCTGCGCTCTGCTGTAAGTTTTCGTCTAAATCTCCAAGTGCCTGTATACCTTCAAGGATTGACTTATCGTCATAAAAGAGCGATTTGATTGAAAGATAATCACTGGTCATATCTCTTCACTCCTAGGTGCCCCTGTTTGAATGTCAATCATCAAAATTGATTCTACAAGATCTAAAGTAAGGGGTTCAATTGTCTCTCTTCGTACAATACGATCGAATGTGAATTTCCACAGTTCCAATGCATCCAATTTAGTCATGCAGTGCGATCGCTTGTCTGTTTTTTGTTTCGCAAGAAGTTGGGTGAGAATAAAATTCGACCATTCAGTTTCCCGCCCTTGTTTCAATTTTTCAAGTTGTGATTGGACATTGAATTGACGTTCAAATATTGAATTAAGTTCCCTATCTTGGGGTTTACTGCTCTGGCCCATCCACCGAAATTTCCGGAACATTATTTCGGGGTTTTCCTTCAAAAATTGAATTTTCGTTTCATCATCACCCTCGCGTGAAACCTCATTGACGATTTCTTCGAGGAGGTGGAATTGATTTTCTCCCATGAATTTCATCGGCCATTTTTGTTTTTCTGGGAAAATAGCTCTCTGAGGGGAACGGATGTTCCGAGAAACATGCACGGACAAATATATTCCATTGTACAAGTTCTCAGAAATAAAGGGCTTTCCTGAGTATGCAAGGTCATGATTCTTGTTCGTATTTTTACTCCTCGAAAACAATTGTTTCCATTGAGATAATTCAGGAGAATTCGCCTTTTGTTCGCAGATTCCCAAAAATTCATTCAAGTATTGAATGAATGTGTAGTGTTGTACATCGCGAATGTAGCCGTATCCGTCGAGTAAAAAAGTAACATGAGTAGGAGGATTTTCATTTTCAAGATGTGAGATTAAGTCATCTGCTCGTTGTTGGAAGATATCCTTTGAAAATGATTCAGGTGTCAATTTTACCATCAAATGGTTGTCATAGGTTGAGAACACAGGGTTGTTCATTTCTGTGATGATATCTCTAACCTTCATAAGTTCATCTCCAAATCTGGTTATTCCTTCCAATATCCTTTTGGATCCGAGAAATCTGAATCGAAAGGATTCCAGCCACGTCCTGCGGGTGGAGTGTAAGTTGAAGCTTCTGTTTTTGGCTGTCCTGCATCTGTGAAGTGGAGTAGGCAATCGACGTTTGCAATGACTCCTTCACTCTCACATCCCAAATAGAGGAAGCGAGAGAAAACTTCCCACATGCCGGGGCCGTAAGCAACAATCCCAATAGGCAGTCCATTGTGTTCTGATTTGTACTTGTCAAGCGCAGCAGGAAGGCGCTCGTTAAAACTTTCAAAAAGTTGGTTAATCCTCAAGAAAATAATGAAGACATCTTGATTTTGACTATCCTGTTGTACACCATAGCCTGCACTGAATCCTTCTGGTGCATCCCTTAGGTCTTGGCTAATGGTTCCAGTACCATAGCCTCTACCCCCATTGTAGCTGAGAATTCCGGGGTGGCCTCCCGCACTCAAGAATCGACTAAGTTGATTTATGTCTGCTTGCCGTAAGCCTCTAATTCTCCAGTAGGCATGTATGAAATGACCAATGCACAAGGGGATGTGTGCTTTTTCAGGCACTGGAATGTAGTGTGCTCGTTCTTCATCAATTTCGTTCTTCGTATAGAGATTGTTTATTTCGTCTTGGTCAGAACAGATCTTGACCAGTTGCCCATGATTTGATTTTCTTCCTTTGAATAGTTGCCGAGCTCTATGGGTTCCATCTTTCTCAACTCTCTCGATGGAGGATGGAATGGGGAGTTGATCAATTGTGGTCGCCACGGTTACTGATACACAGTTGTTTGCATCATAATGACTATCCGTAAAATACTCATCTTCGCCATATGAAGACGTAGTAATGTCATTTTCTGGTTCTCTTGTCTTGTGAAGAGTCTCAAAAATATTATGGCCATCTTCGTTTAGGGATAGCAGCCAAATCATCAGCGCCTTAAACTTAGGATCTCCTCTAAGAGCATCGTCTAATTTTGAAATCCACATGCACTTATCCACTTCAATGAGAAAGTTAACTAATCCGTTTAGCGGCCCTATGTTTGCGGAAAAATTCTCAATGTTACCGTTATGGGATTGCTCTTGACTCTTGATGTCAGCCTCCCAGTCATCAAACAAGTCTTGGTATGATGTATGAGGGCTGGTAGGATTCCTAGTAAGGAAGTCCACAAGGAAATGATCCTCAAGATCATTACGCGGGAATTGTTGTTCAATTGTATGAATTCTTTCCCACACAAAAAACAATGGATGTTTATCTAAAGTGCCGGGATTATCCTCGCCAATCAACTGACTGGAGTGTATGCCCTCAAATGTATCTTTTATGACCTCAGCAATGATTGTCATGCATTTACTACCTGAGTATGCTATTTGAAACCTTGGAATTCGTTCTTTGCCATGTTTCAACAATGAATTCTAATTGCTAGGAATATTGTTTGACTAAAACACTTCATCGAGGAAAAAACTCTCGCTACAATGGTTGCATTCAAAATCCAAGCGATCCTTAATTCTGGGATAATCATTTGGCTCATCTTCATTCCATCAAGTCATCATGGTCCAAACGGAATATTTCCAAGAAAAAGTTTGCCCAAAGGAAGAGATTTCCCAAAAACAAGTATGATGCATAACGTGCCCTCGCTTTGACTTCAATTGAATATTCTATAAGATCTGACTCTCTGAGATTAGTACGTAGAGATTCTTCAATGTTCATGCTAATAAAAAATCCAATGAATATTCCGCAAAGTAAACCGAGGATCATTGCTTCAATTCCTTTTCTCGTAGTTGTCATCAGGGAAACGAGATAAGAACTCAGAATCATGAAGATAAACATCGCCTCTGGGCCGATTGTAAACATGACATCGAAGTAGGTTCCTGCAAGGCCTAACTCAAGACTTCCGTCTGCATTAACAGCAACAGAATCTGGGTCATAAAAGATGGAATACAAACCATAAAGCATCCCAACAAAAGCCATCATTCCGATGGCGTACCGAATTAGAAATCCCTTTATCGAACCTTCATGGTCAAACATTCCCATATTCGATGCTCAATTCATCGGTTGATAAAATATCACATAGGGTGATTATATGATGTCTCCATTGACAAACTTCAATTTGGGCATTGAATGATTTCAAGAATATGTGATGGTGTGTTCAAACCACATTTTCCAAAGTTCAAATCCGTGTTCACTATCACTTGCACTGAAGTAGAAATGGCCGTCATGAATGATGGACATCATCGAACCAGGGGATGAACTCGGGTCTGAGTCCGAATTGGAATCGTTGGCTCTGTGGATGTTCGCCACGAGCCATGTTGATCCATCTATAGGATCGTGAGCCCACAGTTCTCGACCGTATTCAGATGTTGCAGCGTCGAAATAAAGAATTCCGTTGATAGTCTCCATGATTCCTAAATTTGTCGCGGTGCCTTCATCTGGTACGGTAAAATTCGCTACCATCCACGTGGAACCATTGTCAATGTTATGAGTCCATAGGTCCACAACAGTGTAGGGGTCGACATCATTTGTTTTGAAGAATATTTGATTTCCGATGTGGACTGCGTTAGTGGTTTCTTGAGGGGTTGTATCAGAAAACTGATGGATTTTCCAAGTTGTGTCGTTTGAAATACAATAGGCCCATAGACCAGAGTCAAAGGCATCAAAGTAAAGTGTATCACCAACAACTATCGACATGTGCACTCCTGGTTCTCCTGATGCTTGTCCTGGAGCAATATCTGTAATGACACGTGCTGTATTTGTCGTTAAATTATAGGACATGAGTTCTCGACCGTGGATGTCATCATCTGCATCAAAATAAATCGTATCACCCACGAGATATTCCATATTTTGCCCTGGGTGTGTATAGGGAGCCATTCCAAATGATGCTACCTTCCATGTCGTGCTATTTGTTTGATTATGTGCCCATAAATCATGAACATTCAATAGATCTCTTGCTGTGAAATATAGAACTTCTTTGTGAATGAAATTCATGTAATATCCTGCATTTGAAGAACTTCCATGATGAATATCTTCCACAATCCAAGTTGAATTGTTGGCTGGACGATGAGCCCAAAGCTCAGTACCGTATTGGAATGTGAAGGCTGAGAAATAAATGGTATCTCCATAAATAATTTCAATATCATCACCGGGTTGAGACCATGTTTCTTGTGGGTTAATATCTGCGACCATCCAATAGTAGTTTGTTGCAGTGTCATAGGCCCATAATTCTCGACCCCATTCTTCAGTGCCCGCATCAAAGTAGATGGTCGATTCATGCACAACGACCAACCAATACCCAGGATAACTGCTGTTTACGCCAGAATTGATGTCAGCAACCAAACGTGTTGTGTCAGTTATCAGATTATAAGACCATAGTTCGCTTCCATGGACTCCATCATTTGCACTGAAGTACAGGATATTGTCGTGAACGATTTCCATATTTCCGAAACTTCCAGGACTTCCATTGAGGTCACCTTCTGCTAAATCAACCACCATAGAAACACGTTGTGTGCTACAGAATGTGGTTTGTTCATCAATTTCTCCAGACTCAAGTACTCCATTGGCAGCAGTCCCTCCATTGTCTCCGTTATCGAGACCGAACATCATTATCTTACCACTTGCTGGGCATCCTGTTGATTTTCCTAATGTTGTAACTGCACTTAGGAGATTGGACGACGATCCCTGAGAGGTTGAACCAGTAGAGCCATCTGCACCGTTGCATACGAAGGTTGTTTCTTGAACTTCGTTGGATGTTAGAAGGCCATTGTCATTTTCATCCAATCCAACATGAATGCCTATGCCACCATTTTCACATTGTATTCCAGGAGATACGTCGAATGTTAGAATGAGTGACGTCTTCCCGTCAATTCCCGATTTCCCATCAACTCCGTCTTGCCCGTTTGCTCCATCTGTACCATTGACTCCATCAAGACCGTTCACACCATCGTTGCCTTGCAGTCCTTGGCCACCTTCTGGGCCTGCAGGTCCTTCAGGCCCTTGAGTTCCATCATTTCCATCACTGACGCATCCAGAAAGCGGAATCATCAGGGCGATGAGGAAGACGACAGCAAAGCGATTTTTGGTCATGTAGTATCGAAACATTGTGAAAACATAAACATTGTCGAATCGATGTATTGTTAACCAAATGATTGTTGAATTTCACTCAGAGCAATGCTCAAACATATGTCACTTCTCTTGAGAAGAGAAGACGCCACAATTCTATACCAGTCGAATTGTCTTCGCCTGCGAAGTACAAATTGCCATTATAGTGATGCATTTCACCGATGTTTCCGCCTGTCGGCTTCAAATCGATTACTTGCCATGTTGTTCCATTGACCGAATTGTGCGCCCACAATTCTTCTCCAGTGGTTCCATCATTAGCTGCAAAATACACATTGTATCCACTTACTGTAAGTTCATGTGGGCCTCCGCCACCAGAAGTGGATTGGAGATTAGTGACCTCCCAAAACGAGTGATTCGTTGACTCATATGCCCACATCTCGAAATGTGTTCCTGAGGTCGCTTGGAAATAGACGCGTGTATCCATGACAACAAGATTAGATGGCGCACTACCGGCAACACCCGGACGAATGTCTGCTGCAAGCCATGTCGAGTTGTTCGTTGTCTCATATGCATACAATTCAGTTCCGTAGGTCGTACCCGAATTCGCAGACATGTAGATGGTGGTGCCCATCGCTGTAAGATCTGAAGGATTTGATCCAAGAACTCCTGGATTGATGTCTTTGACCATAAACGTGGTTTTTGTCGCAGAATCATGCTTCCATAATTCGACATTACCATTGTTTGGGCCTGCAGAGAAATAGAGATCCGAATCAACGACGATCAAACTTGTTGGTTGTACATTCGCCTTCTCATTCCAGATGGTTCCATTTGCTAAATCATATGCCCACAAATCAAACACGCCTGCAGTGTCTCGAGCAGCGAAAAACACAGTTGTTCCTAGGAGCGTGAATTCCCCCGAAAAACTGCCAGATGTCCCTGGAAGGATATCCGAAATCAAAGATGCTGATCCATTTGAAGGGTAGTAGATCCAAGGCTCAAGACCGTTTGTTGGATCGTTCCCGAGGAACATCAACACATCCCCAACTGCTCGCATACTCATAGCAGTACCAGAATACACGCTTGAAATGGATTCATTGACATCCATCGCCCAAATTCCACCCGTGCCTCCACTGGTGGCGGTGAAGTACATTGTTGAATTGATGGTTGCAAAGTTCGAAGGCATGCTATGTCCTGCACCGACATTGATATCATCGACTTGAGCGACCTCAAACGTCGTACAAATCAGTGAGGTGGTAATGATTTCCCCCGATTCCAGAATTCCATTCTGAGCAATGCCTCCACCAGAACCATCATCCATTCCTTGTTTTAGCAATTGGCCTGATCCATTGCATCCGAGGTAGGTTGGAGCAGGTCCCAAACTTGCGACCATCATGGTTGTGGTTGAACTTCCATCGGCTCCGTCAGCACCATCTGATCCATCGGAACCATCCGAGCCATCTGCACCGTTCTCTCCATCACTTCCATCTTGACCATCCTGGCCTTCCTCACCATTGCAGACAAATACGAATGAATCTACCTCATTTGATGACAGGATGTTATCGTCATTATCGTCAATTCCAGTTTCAATGCGAGTGCCGCCGTTTGGACAGTTTACGCCGTTTGGTTCTACTTTAGAGACAATTAAAGAGGTCATTCCATCATTTCCATCCTCTCCGTTTTGGCCATCTATTCCATCAGTTCCATTTGATCCATCTGAACCATTAAATCCGTTGAGACCGTCTGAACCATCTGTTCCATCTGTTCCATCTGCACCAGTAAGATAGATGACTGACCATATTGCATCTTGACAAACTTGGAAACTTGATTCTGCTGCTATGAAAAATATTTGATTATTGATTGTAGCATCGCATTGAGGGAGTGTTTCAGTGGAAGCTACGAGATGGAAACTAGATCCATCTGTACCGTTCACTCCTGAAATGCCATCTGCCCCAGGAGCGCCCTCAACGCCATCAGCATTTGAGATGGAGTAGAGTGAGAATGGGACGAGAACGAGCATGGAAGCAAGGAGAATTCCAATGATTGCGTTACTTGACAGGAACGGATTTCCCATCGTTTTTGAAAGATCAATTGAATCGTTTACTGGCGATGTCATGGTTTCAACGGCTTCGGTTTGGACTGCCTCTGAAACAGATGCTGAAACTTCTTCACTTCTATGGATTGCAATCTGTTCATCAGTCCATCCCTGATCCCGGAGCTGTTCATCTGTCCACATATCTCAAATTCCTAGGTTGGCTAATATACTCTTTGTGGTACATTGTTTTGACAAAATATTACATTCGCGATTTGCAAATGCGAATGCTCCAATTATTGCAATGATGGAAAGAAGAATTCCAAAGCCAGGAACACTCTCATCATCATCTTTGAGATCGTCATTCATGTCTCCAGTTTCGTTCGAAGCAGAGACTTCTTCAGAGTAAATTCCATCTGCACATGTCCCTGTTCCAACAACAAAATCAAATGTTGCGTCTGATAAAATCGTCGCATTCTTAACATCAGAACTCAAGTCTTGACTTTCGTAGAGAGAAGTATTAATCGAATAACATCCTCTTGGTAATGAGAATGTTTGGTCATATTGTTGGCCATCCGATTCGATATTATTCCACCACCACAATCCTTTCCAATCTTCGAAACCAAATTCTTTGATGATGATGATTGCCGTGTAACTTGGGCCAATTTCAAGTTCATTTACTTCGGTTCGATACCTGTAATCCCATGTAGAATTCTTGTCTGCCGGAGTGTTGATCAAATTAACAGAATCAACCGAAATTGTTCCACCGTGTTTCAAAGGTTGTGAAAGATCTTCCCACAACCACACCATGTTGCTCTCATGTTTGTTCGTATCTTCTCCAACAAGAACACGTCCATCATCGAGAACAAGAATATTGTCTGGTCCAGCCAGATTATTCACATCGCATTCGTATTGCGCTGATGACGTGTATGGTCCACCAATAATCACGGGATCGATTCGATTGACGTTCCATTCTTCACTCATTGTCATTCTGTAAACGATTCCACATGAGTTTAGTGTGACATCAATATCATCCAGGCCATCGGTCATGGCTGATTCAATTCGAGACATTGCCAGATAAAGGAATTCAGGTGCGTTTTCATTGAATGCTACTCCTTCCATCTTATTCCATTCATCAGTTGCATCAATAGCAGCAGCTGCTTTACGAGATTCGAGGAAAGCGACTCGGTCATCAAGTGCATACCCGACTGTTCCATCTCCATTGAGATCTTTGTTGAGACGTCCCTCGGCCCAATCATTGATTTCTTCATCAGTAATGTAGGAATTCTGACCTGAGATGAAATCATCTGTGGTTATGTCATCGTATTCTTCAATCCATGAGCGTATTTCAGTATTGGATGATGAAGCCATTTCAATCCACTCTACGTCAAATCCAGTAATGGCAGAATCTCTTGTGTCATCTTGAGCCACCTTAGCAGCATAAAGCGTTCCTGCACTTAGATCACCTGCAGTCTTCGCAACGAATTTGAACAGGACTGTTTCATACCCATCATCTGTAAGATAAACGGTTCTCTCATCAGGCATCACTAATGCATTTTCATGGGAGTATCTTCCCATTGCGAGGTGTCTCAAGAAATCAGGTTCACTGGTTGATGCGTTCTCGATTTCGATAATGTAGCCATAATCATACGGATTTGGATAATGGCCGAGATAATTTTCCAACTTTGTTTGGTCCGAATGATAACGGAAACTATCATCATTCCAATATTGAGTGTTGTCAAAGTAGAGTTCTTCAGAGAACAGCGGTGAGCCCCATGGACTTATGCTACCGAAACAAAGAACCCAGCCTCCATCAATACTGCTGAGGTTGAGCATCTTGCTGCTCAAAATATTCCATTGAGATGAAGAAGAATCCCATTCAATTTCTATCTGGCTAAGACCAGCGGGCCTATCTTCCCAAGCAGTGTAGAGGTAACCGTGAGTTGCCTCAGCATTTACAGGTACAAATGCGTTGTAATCTGGTTTCTTACTGACTAAAATTTGCTCAGAATCATCAATCGAATAAATTCCTCCAGCAACGCCTCCCTCAGAGAGCGCATCCCCACTTTGAAGAATCACCTGATACTCTCCGTAAGAGGTTCGAATTCCATGCCAAATGTCTTCTGCTTTACTTGACGAATCAAGTTCAGGAACATTTTCGGGAAGATTATTCCAATCAATTCCATTGATGACTCCAACAGTTGCTTTGTAGTGATCTTCGTCAGGATGCATTGCATTAACAAAGAAATTGCCATTTGCATCCACATGCATTCCAGTTACCTCTGCTTCAGGAGGCATCATCATGATCCGAGTCATCGATTGTTTTGTTTCATCTTCTCCACTATCTTCACCAATCACAAATGGTGAGATGTTGAGGGAGAGCAATAAGCCGATCGAAAGGAGAATCAAAGTCGACTTAGTTCGCATGTTTTGCTCACAGAAGAGGTGAGCAAAAACATTCCTCTAGAATTAAGGGTAGACGTCGAATTGAATTAATGAGATAATCTCGGTCTATCTATTCCAAAAAAACCACAAGGGCTATTGGGGATCGTATTTAGCATCCAATAATAGATGAGGATTTCTCAATGACAGAATCAGAAGAGACAACAGAGAGTGAATCTTTCTTTAGCCAGCATGCACTGTACATGGCCCTTGGTTCAACCCTTGCTTTCATCATGTACTCGGTTTTTGTATTGGACCCAACTGGAAAATGTTTCAGGGTAGAAGAAGGATCAAATTCATTGGGCCTCACGTTCAGCTACTCATTGCAGATGGTTCAGGAGTTTTTTGATTCAAGAAGTTCAGACCAACTTGATTGCTACAAAGAGTTCTTGCAAATATGGGATGTGATTTTTGCAGTTATTTATACCTCAATGTATTGCTTTTGGATTCTCTATCTCTTCGATGCTCGAAGGATTTTATTGATGATTCCAATTCTTGGTATGATCGCAGATTGGGCTGAAAACTTTACTGAAATACTCATGATAAACAGATACGTTGAATCTGACTCCATCTCAGAAACAGTCGTAATGATAGGATCTGGGCTCAACATGATGAAGTGGTTTTTGCTCACTCTCACATACCTAATCATCTTGACAGGAATTGCAAACAAGATTCGATTTGTTTTTGCTAAATACTACAACAAGGGAACGAATAAACCGATGTAAGTTAAACCTATCAATGACGAAGAATTTGTTTCTTCCTCCATATCAAATCTATTTTATGATCAGATGAACTGAATATTCCTTTCAACAATCCAGTCATACATTGATTGAATTGTTGGTGCAAGAAATTGCGCATCTTCTGTTAATTGGTACGTCACAGTCACAGGCATACTTGGATTAATGTTTCGAGCAATTAATCCATTTTCTTCAAGTTCTTTCAATCGTCGCGAAATAGTGGTTGATGATGAGTCAACATTTTTCTTAATCTCAGAGAATCGCATTGAGGAATTTTTGATATTGAGGATGTAAAGAATATGCAAGAGTTTGGATTTTGTTAGCAACGCCAATAATTTATCGACTCGGGCAAAGACTGGGTCACACGTTTCTTCCATGTTGTTTCATTCAAAACCAACCGTTGTTCCTATTTTATTTATTATGCTCTTTGTTTGCTTAAATCTCGATTACAACTGTATCACAAAACGTTCTGACCTTTCATTCAGGCATGATTTCAAGAAGGTAGAAACATCTGGAATCAGGAAAGAAATCTAAAGTTCAATACAAGGATGATCATCAATGATATGAAACATCATCGTTTGATAAAATAAACACTCATTCAAAAGCAAACTTTGCGATATCAATGTATGAACCGCACAATTGGGACAGCAACTGTTATTCTCATAGTCACTCTTTTTGTCTCAGCAGGAACTTTGCTTTCGCTAGACGTCGTCTCATTGGGGGGTGAATCGAATTCTCTCACAATTCAGGTGGATGAGAGTGAAGGGACAAATGTTTACACTATGACTGAGATTGATGAAGGTGATAATGATGAAGAAGTTTCAGTTGTCTACATTTACCATGAATTTACATTCACAGCGATGGGTGGTGGAGATGCAATTAGCTGGGACTTTGGAGACGGCACCACTGGTGTAGGTTTCGAAGTCATCCACCACTTTGAGCAGCCAGGAGTTTACACAGTAACTTCCACCTCCATCACTCCCGATGAGGTTTATACCTCAAGCATGCAAGTGACCGTTCATCTGGAAGCCTCTGCAGAAGTGGACAACATGGAATGTGCTTGCGCCCCTACTGGCAAAGACACCACAATCGATCTTCTTGCACTTCCAGGAATGATGTCAATTCAAGGCTATCTGACTGTAGAGCACGACGGAAGCAGCGAATCCTGCTCCCAGAGAAACCCACTGCAGGAATGTCACCTTCGTGTTATTCTAGAGCGTACAGAGGCAGGGGACGTGGTTTCCCAAGATATTCTCTATGATTCAACGTTTAGAACCAATGAAATTGTGATTGATTTCGATCTTGAAAATCTGGCATTTGAACAGGGAGAGGGCATCAATCTTAGGCTTGAAACAGACCAACTCAGAGATTGGCACAAGCCAACAGCTGATTGGTTTTCAACAGCCCCAGTCTTAGGTTAAGAACTGAACATCAGTACGTGTAAAACCCTTGGCCAGATTTACGACCAAGTTTTCCTTCTTCGACCATTTGAATTAACAGTGGTGCTGGTGCGTATTTTTCTTGCTTGAGTCCATCGTACAAGACGTTCATAATGTGAAGGACTGTATCCAAACCAATAAGATCTGATAGGGCTAATGGTCCAATTGGATGATTCATTCCAAGTTTCATAATACCATCTATGGCTTCTGGTTCTGCAACCCCTTCCTGAAGGGTTAGGATTGCTTCATTAAGCATTGGGCATAAAATCCTGTTCGAGACAAAGCCTGGTGAATCATTGCAGGATAATGCGGTCTTTCCCATCTTAGAGGATGCTTCAATTACAGCAGCATTTGTCTCAGAACTGGTTTTATCACCATTGATCACTTCAACGAGTTTCATGATTGGAACTGGATTCATGAAATGCATCCCAATGACTCTGTCTGGTCGATTTGTAGCATCAGCAATTGTACTGATCGAGATGGAAGACGTGTTTGAAGCAAGAATTGTTTCTGGCTTACAAATTCCATCAAGTTCTGCAAAGATAGAAGTTTTCAAATCGAGAATTTCAGGAACTGCTTCGACAACTAAATCACAATCAGCACATACATTTCGATCAGTTGCTAGTGAAATACGGGCAAGCGTTGCATCTGCCTCTTCTTGGCTCATACGTTCTTTGGAAACAAGTTTTCCAAGAGATCGTTGAATAGTCGCCAATCCTTTGTCAACATATTCTTGTTGAATATCGATCATGATGACATCATAACCAGCTGCTGCAGCAACTTGTGTAATTCCATTTCCCATTTGTCCTGCGCCGAGAACGGCGATGCGCTGTATTGCCATGATGCAAACCAAACGTCGCGAATAGATGAACTTGCGGTTTCACAAAGTAGCCCGACTCGGATTTGAACCGAGGTCGGCGGGACCAAAACCCACCATGATGGACCACTACACTATCGGGCTGTAACTCACCGGCGGACGTAGTTGTTTTTGTTATTGTCGGCTCAACTATCTCATTGGAGTAGATGTGAGAGGTCTGTTTTATCTGTGGTTCTTCTTGCACTTGAGATGAATTCAGATAAATCGATATCCTGTTCAGTGTATCGAATGGCTTGCAAACCCATGTCAAGTTTATCCATCGTTTTGACAAATTTTGCCTCTGGTGTTGATGCTGATTCATATTCATCAAACAAGTCAATCCATTCTGGAGCCATAGACATCATTGCCTCCCGCTCGAGTCTGTGTTTTTCATCACCTTGAATTTCGTCATCTGGTGTTAAATCACCAACGATTACTTCAGCTAAATCATGAACAAGACACATCGATAAGACTCTTGCAAGATCAAGTTCTGTTGGGCAAAGTTTGAGCGCTAGAGTTGCCATTCCCCATGAATGGGCTGCAACGGATTCAGGCTTGTCAACACCGGCTCGAACCCATCCAGTACGCTCAATCTCTTTCAGTTGCAACATTTGCAATAATTGGTCTCGCATGGTTGTGGCACCGTACGAGTCCTCAAAACCTCTGTGGCTGTAGCGTCATCATGCACGTGGGTATTCCAGTTTGGTGGGATGATGGTTTGATTCATTTTAGCCAGGATCCAATCATGGGGAAGTTAATCGAACAATATGGGTCCAAAGGATTGGAAGCAAAGGGTGATTTATTCAACACCTTGATTCGCTCGATTGTTGGTCAACAAATCAGCGTGATTGCTGCTGATAGCATATGGAATCGTTTCCTCAATCTAGTCGGAGATGTCCGACCAGAAAATGTATTGAAATTCTCAAAGGAAGAAATTGCTGCATGTGGAATTACACGCCCTAAGAGTGGATACATTCGAGGGTTAGCAGAATCTTCTAAAGAATTGCTAGAGTTTCCCTATGAATCCTCCTCTGAAGATGAAATAAGGAAGCATCTGATACAATTCAAAGGTATAGGTCCATGGACTGCAGAAATGATAATGATCTTTTCTCTGTGCTTGCCAGATATCTATAGTCCGAAGGATATCGGGCTTGTTAATGCGATAAAAACCCTCGATTCCTCAATCACATCGATGGATGAAGCAGAAGAATTTGCCAAACAATGGAGTCCCTACAGAACAATGGCATGTTGGTATTTGTGGCGAATTCTTGATCCCATACCAGTTGAATACTGAAGCCGAATGTGCTAATTATCTCTTGCACTTAGGAAGGGCATGGTTGAGGGAGAAAAGGAACAATCCCCCATCATGGATTTTTTGAAGAAGACCAAAACCCAAATTGCTGATCTTTCTTTGAAAGCTGCTACTGCTACAAAAACGTCAATTAACGCAACTTCTGAGGCGATTCAAGGGAAGGTCATTGAATCTAAAGAGCGATCTAAAAAGAAGAAAGAAGCGAAAATAGAATCTCTAAAAAATGAAATTAAAGACGATGGCTGGATTGATTCAACACCCCCGATGATGGTACTTCCAGGGGTTGATACAGAGCAATTAAATGTCCTTGACGCTCAAACTGATGCTCAAATTCAAATTGTTGAAGAAATGATTCGTCTAAGTGAACGAGTTGATTCATTGGAAAGAAGACTCTTACTAATTGGAAAGGGGAATAAACCTCAAGAGATAGCAACCGTACAAAGTGATTTGCCTGTTCTACAGGAAGTAACAACTACAATTGACAAGCAAACTAATGTGATGATTGAAGTACTCAATATAATGGGTGCTTCTCTTTTGTTACTTGTTTCACTTTTTGCAATCGATGGTTATCTCAAAGACAATGAAATTTTACTTTTGGATAAATACAACTTAGGAATCCCCCTTTGGACAGTAGGCGTCTTTGGATGGTCCTTGTTTTTGTTTCAGAGAATGGGCAATACTGGACCTATTCTAAGGGTCCCTTTGCTTTACAGGATTCAAATTTCATTGGCTATCGCAATGGCAACGATGATGGGTATGTTGCTCTCTGAAGAATCTCTCGACACAATTTCAAATGCATGGATTTGGACAACTGTGCTTGCATCTGGTGCAATTATTGGCGTAACGATGATCACATCTGCATGGAGAATGACAAAGAAAATGGTGGGTGTAAAAGAAACTGTAGAAGTCATCGATTGATGGCTTCGGGATTCTTTCCAAGGTCTCTTGTAATGTTCTTTTGATGGGATTCGAGCGTTCCTCCACCGATTTCAAGAAGTTTTGAGTCTCTCCATAGACGCTCAACATGGTATTCTCCGACGTATCCATAGCCTCCTAAGACTTGAATAGCTGAATCTGCGATTTCTTTAGCAGCAGTTGTTGCAAACAATTTCACTCCATCTGAATCAAGACGCTGTCCTGCTTTGCCAAGTTCGATTGTATTTGCTGTGTCGTAGATGTATGCACGCATAGCACGATACTTGGCCCATGATTCAGCAATATGCCGTTGCATTTGTCCAAAGGATCGAATCTGAGAGCCGAATGCTTCTCGCTCTGATGCGTAGCGATTCATTTCATGAAGACTTCTTCGAGCAATACCGAGAGACATAGCTGCAAGTGTGAGTCGCTCAATCTCTAGATTCCCCATCATGTGAATCAACGAGTTTCCTTGCTCACCGACTAAGTTAGATCCTGGTACAATACATTCATCGAAGACGAGTTCTGCAGTGTTTGACGCTCGCATTCCAGTCTTATCGAATATTTTCTGTCCAACACTGTAGCCTTTCATACCGTTTTCAACCAGGAAGGTAGAAAGAAGAGGACGGCCTTTTTCATCATAGCCTGTTCGGGCATAAACCCAAACAACATCAGCAGGTGTTCCTTGATCGTCTATGCAACCATTTGTAATCCACATTTTCCTTCCGTTGAGAACCCAATCTCCTGCATCATTCATCTTTGCAGTTGTTGAGAGGCCCAGAACATCCGTTCCTGCATCTGGTTCTGACATGGCCATTGCACCAATCCATTCACCAGAACAGACCTTTGGAAGAATACGATTCTTTTGTTCTTCAGAACCGTTTTGTGCCAAATTATTGACAAAGAGCATCGAATGCGCTAAGTAAGCAAGTGCAAACCCAGGGTCTGAATAGGATAATTCTTCATGGGCAATGGTTGCTGCGACCACGTCGAGTCCAGAACCTCCGTATTCCTCAGGTACTGTAATTCCGAGAAGTCCAAGGTCTCCGAGTTGACGAAACAATTCAAGGTTGAATTGTTCTTTCTTGTCGTATTCATGAGCTTGTGGTTCAACGAATTCTTGAGTAAAATCTCGAATCATTTCGCGAAGCATTAGATGCTCTTCACTTGGATTAGCATG
>Ga0213865_10000565_pt1 | contig 25031 bp, 22 predicted proteins | sample PICome_6_FD_160100 | JGI IMG/M metagenome (GOLD analysis project Ga0213865, IMG submission 160100) | Coastal seawater microbial communities near Pivers Island, North Carolina, United States - PICO282 | ecosystem: Environmental > Aquatic > Marine > Coastal | place: USA: North Carolina...
GCGGCTATTTGGCTGTGAGAATTAAAAGAAGATGCTTTTGGAGAATTGTAATTGCTAAAAAAAATAAACTCATCATTTAAAATAAATTTAAGATTTACGTATCTAGAATTAACCTCGTTTGTATCCTTGTTGAAAGAAGAAATACAAATAGCTTCTATATTTTTTTGTCCAGCTAAAAGGGCATCATTATATTTTTGTTTAAATATTTTATAGGGTGCTTCTTTGTTTAGATTTTTAAACTCTATCATTTTAATATTACTCTTAACAGAAAAAACTTAATAGCAGGGAAGCATTTACATATTACGAACAATTATTTTAATTTATTTGAAAAATATCTCTAGAAAAACACTTAAATTCTACATCCCTTAATTCTTTATTAAGCCTGTTGGCAACTATGACATCGCTATTTTTTTTGAATTCATTGATGTTACTAATGACACTCGAGCCAGAAAAAACTTTTTCCTTAAGTGTTGGTTCATAAATAAATGTCTTTATATTCTTATTTTGTATGCGTTCTATTATTCCACTAATTGCTGATGATCTATAATTGTCACTACCCTCCTTCATTATGAGCCTATAAAAACCAACGTGTTTGGGCTTCAATTTAATAATTTCATTAGCTATGAAATCTTTTCTAGTTTCATTTGAGTTAACTACAGCGCTAATAATGTTCTGAGGCACATCTTCAAAGTTCTGAAGGAGCTGTTTTGTGTCTTTTGGAAGACAATAACCACCATAACCAAATGATGGATTGTTATAAATCATTCCAATTCTTTCATCTAGACAAACTCCTTTAATAATATCTTTAGTATCAAGTTCATTTTTAAATGCATATGAATCAAGTTCATTAAAAAAAGAAACCCTAAGGGCTAAGTATGTGTTAGCGAATAATTTTATAGCCTCAGCTTCAGTCGAGTTGATGAATAATGTAGTAACATTTTTTTTCTTAGAAACTTGCAACAATAAATCAGCAAAATCTCTAGCTATTTTTAACTTGCTTCCAATAATTATTCTTGACGGATATTGATTATCTTTTAAGGCTTGTCCCTCGCGGAGAAACTCTGGTGAAAAAACTATGCGCTCAGTTCTATGTTTTTTTTGTAAATACTTTGTGTATCCAACTGGAATGGTTGATTTAATTATTATTAAAGCATCTTCTTTTGCATGGGCTAATGCATCGCATACTACTGCTTCAACAGAACTTATATCAAATTTTTGAATGTTTTCATCATAGTCTGTGGGTGTTGCAATTATTATAAAACTAGAATCTTTGTATGCTTTTTTATTATCAAGTGATGCCTGTAACCTTAAAGAGTTTTTATTTAGAAGATTATCAATGTCTTTATCAGCAACTGTAGATATACCACTATTAACTTTTTTAACCCTATCAGGATCAATATCTAAAAGCATAACATCATTATACTGCGCAAGCAGCGCTGCCAAAGACATTCCTACATAACCTGATCCAACTACAGTAATTTTTGTTTCTTTATTCAATTTAATATGAGGTTTTATATAATTTTTTATTAGATGCATTTTACAAGAAAAGTATATGCAAGCGTTATTTTTATAATAGTTTTCTTAAAAATTTACCATAAGAGCTAGTTCCATATTTTTTTGCTTGAGCCAATAACTCTTCACTATTAATCCAATTTTTAATGTAAGCAATTTCGTCAGGTGATCCAACCTGCTGACCTTGCCTCTCAATAATTGTTCTGACAAAATTTCCTGCATCTATAAGACTTGAATGCGTGCCTGTATCCAGCCAAGCAGATCCTCGACCTATCTTAACTAAATCTATTCCTACATCTGAAATATAACTATTTAATAAACTTGTAATTTCAACCTCCCCCCTTTCTGAAGGAGCGATCTCCTTTGCGCGCATTGGTGCAGATTCATCAACAAAATATAGTCCAGTAATAGCAAAATTTGAAGGTGGGTTTACTGGTTTTTCAATAATAGATTTTAGAGTATTATCATTATTAAATTCGGCAACACCATAATCTTTTGGATTCGAAACATGATAACCTAAAACTGTTGCTCCTAAAGTTTTATTCATAGCTTTTTCTAATATTTTATTAAAACCATGTCCATAAAAGATGTTATCTCCAAGAATAAGAGCAGATGGGTTGCCATCTAGAAAATCTTCAGCAATGATAAATGACTGTGCTATGCCATCTGGTCTTGATTGAGTTTCATAGGATATGGATATGCCCCATTGATTTCCATTGCCTAATAAATTTTTAAATTGAATATGATCATTGGGTGTGGTTATCACTAAAATATCTTTAATACCGGCCAACATTAAAACTGATAACGGGTAATAAATCATAGGCTTATCATAAATTGCTAATAATTGCTTTGAAGTACTTAAAGTAATTGGAAATAAACGACTACCCGTACCTCCAGCCAAAATAATACCTTTTCGCTGCATTATTCACTCTCCCTAATTATGTTTATTGTTTCTTGCAAATCAGAATACCAATGCGGCCTTGATATTCCAAATTTCTTTTGAGTAGATGAGCAATCAAGCATTGTATTTAATGGCCTATTAGCAGACTGTATATAGTCTTTTGTGTTAATGCCTTTAATCTTAATATTTGAGTTAGTAATCTTAAAAATAATTTTTGCAAAATCAAGCCAACTTACGTAAGGTTGGCCAGAATAATGATATATACCTGATTTTCTATAATCTTTAATTAGCTCATCTGCTATACAGAGGCTCGCTTTGGCAATAGATTTTGCAGAAGTTGGGGCGCTTATTTGATCCTCTACAATAGCTAATTCCTCTCTTTCAGTTGATAGTTTTAGCATTGTCTTAACAAAATTTTTTCCAAATGGCGAAAAAACCCATGAAGTTCGTAAAATTGCATAAATACAATTACTTTCAAGCACATAATTTTCACCTTTAAGCTTACTTTTTCCATACACATTCAAAGGATTGGTTTTATCACTTGGTTTAAGTGGTTGGGCTAAGACACCATCAAAAACATAATCTGTTGAGATATGAACTAATGGTATTTCTAGTTCTTTACATGCAATCGCCATTGATCTGGGGGCCTCAGCATTAACTATAAATGATAGCTCTTTTTGTTCCTCAGCATCATCAACCAAAGTAAATGCCGCTGCATTTATCACTGCCTTGGGATTGAGATTTTTTATAGCCTCATAACATGATAAAGGGTTATTTAAATTAGCATCTATTCTGTTAAGCGCTATGACTCTGTTACTTTTTCTTAACTCAGTTGCAACTTGTCCATTAAATCCAAATACTAATATATCTCTCAATTAATACACCTTAATCATCTTTTATTATTCCTAAGCGCGACCCAACACCTTCCCTTTCTAGTAGAGGACGCCACCAGGATTCATTTTCAAGATACCATCTTACAGTTAACTCGAGGCCTTCATCTAATGTAACTGATGGCCTCCATCCAAGCTCTTTCATTATTTTTTTTGCATCAATCGAATATCTTGCATCATGACCAGGTCTATCATTAACAAATTTAATTAATTTTTTATGTAAAGTTCTGTAGTTAGGTTTTAATCTATCTAATATTTCGCATATTTTTTCTACCAATTTAATATTTGAACATTCATTATTACCTCCGATATTATAACTTTCGCCAACTTTCCCATTCATTGCAACCAATAATAAAGCTTTTGCATGGTCTTCAACATAAAGCCAGTCTCTGATATTGCTTCCATCTCCATAAACCGGAATCTCATTTGAGTCTATTGCATTTATTATCACAACTGGAATGAGTTTTTCAGGGAAATGAAATGGCCCATAGTTATTTGAGCAATTACTAATAACTATTGGTAAAGAAAAAGTCTCATACCAAGCTCTTACTAAATGATCAGATGAGGCTTTCGATGCTGAATAAGGGCTTCGCGGATCATATGGCGTTTCCTCATGAAACTTTATTGAAGTATCAGATGGAAGTGATCCATAAACTTCATCAGTAGATATATGATGAAATTTGAAATTTTTATTTTGACCATTTTCGAACCAATACTTTCTTGATGCTTCAAGCATGTTGTAGGTTCCTATAATATTAGTTTCTATAAAATCATTTGGGCTTTCAATAGAGCGATCAACGTGCGATTCAGCAGCCAAATGCATTACTAAATCGGGCTTATGTTCTAAAAAGATCTTATCCAAAGCTTTTTTATTTCTTATGTCAATTTTTTTAAATGTGTAAAGACTGTTACTGCTAATAGATTCAAGATTTTCTTTGCATGCTGCATATGTTAAAGAATCTACATTAATAACCTCAAATCCTCTAGATATCGCCAATCTAATTACTGCAGAACCAATAAATCCTGTGCCGCCTGTTATAAGTATCTTCATAAATTATTGTCTATAAAAAAGGAGTTTTAAAGTTTGCAAAAAAAGGGGCTGATGAATCTTTTTCACTTATTGATGGATTTGTATTTAACGGCCAATCTATATCTATATCAGGATCATCCCACCTAAGACTTCCTTCTGATGATGGAGAGTATATATTGCTGCATTTATAGGTAATTTCGGTATCAGGTTCCAGGGTCATAAAACCATGCGCTAAACCAACTGGAATAAAAAGCTGGATGCCGTTTTCTGGAGATAGCTCAATTCCATACCACTTTCCATATGAAGAACTGTTTTTTCTAAGATCTACAACAACATCAAATATTTTACCTTTTGAACATTTAACAAGTTTTGCTTGACCAAAAGGTTCTTTTTGAAAATGCAATCCCCTTACTGTCCCGACTTTATTTGACAAAGAATGGTTATCTTGAATAAATATAGAGTCTATTCCGAAATCTTGAAAGACTTTTAAGTTATATGTTTCTGAAAAAAAACCACGTTTATCTTGAAAACGTTTTGGTTCTATACGTATTACCCCATCTATAAATGTTTTTATAAAATTCATAACTTCTTTAATTATAAAGGAAAAATTTTATAAGGTATCCATGAAGATGAATGAGTCGCAAAATTAAGCCATATGAATAAAGTTAGGAAAGCGTACGCAAGTATTAGGCTTGTAAGCATTAATCTCAAAAAATGCTGTTTTGGATTTATTAATTGAGGCAAAGAAGAGAAAGCTACACTTTGAATAGGTATTAAATACAAAGATATACGATCTAGAAGAGTAGAGGACGGCGTCATAAAATATAAAAAAAGTATAAATAATGATGCAATTGAAAATAAGAACCAAATATTTGCTAAAAAAATCCTTTTAAAAGAAATATTCCAAAATATCAAATATATGATAGAAGCTAAAGCATTCATTGATAGCCTAATTAATGCACCACTTGAATTATATTCAGCTTGAATATAGTTCTTATTTATTGCCTCAGATGCACTTGAAAAAATATTTACATAGAAGAAAGCAACGAATAACATGCCTCCTAAAAATATCTTACTAATTAAAGTTACCCTAATTAGAGCTAATGCAAAAAAAATAATAGCAGATTTATGAAATAAAGCTGCTATTATTGTATATCTTAAAATGACGGCCGTGCTTCTACCATTCCATTTTGACAAACCATACATCATTATTCCTATTGCGCATGCCTGTCTTGTATATCCCATGGCAACAACAATCACCAAATATGGTATCGCTATAGTTAAAGCAAGTATTGGTCTATTAAATTTTGAACATAATTGAATTAAGCCAATTGAAAAAAAAGATGCTGCGAATAAATTAACAAGAAGTATTCCTCCATTCAATTTATAAGAAATCCACTCAAGAAATCTATAACCTGGATCATCTAACCACCAGATTAGGTTATTTGAGAGTATGTAGGTGTTATTATAATAAAATAAATAATTACCCCAGTCTCCACCAACCTCATATCTAATGCCAATAAATAACCAGAGCAATATTCCGAGGAAAGTTAACAAAAATTTTGTACCAGATGTATGGTGAATTTGTGCGTAATTATCTTTAGGCCTTAAAGCTTCAATTAATGAAAAAAAAGTAAATAAAAAAAATACAAGCAAATAGGGAAACATATCAATATTCCATTAGTATTTTTTTATTGATTATCAAGCCATGATTGAAACATTAAAATAGACCAAAGTTTGTGAACATTATCTTTTTTTCTTTCAAGATGCTCTAACCAAACTTTTCTTACAACATCTGCATTAAAATAACCCTCTTCAAGAAGTCTGTGTTCATCTAAAAGCTCTTCTGCCCAAGATCTTAATGGGCCTCTTAACCAGTTACTTATTGGCAATGCAAAGCCAGATTTTGGTCTTTCAATTAGATCTCTTGGAACATATTTATAAAGAATTTCTCGCAAAATCCATTTTCCTTTGTTATTTCGAATTTTCATATTATTCGGCAATTGCCATGCAGTTGTGGCTACCCTGTGATCTAAAAAAGGAACTCTAGTTTCTAAACTGCAGCCCATTGCTGCTCGATCAACTTTACATAAAATGTCATCAGGTAAGTATGTAATAGTGTCTAAAAGCATCATTCTTGAAGGCACATTTTCAATACTTTTGCTTAAAAGAGATTCCTCAAGTTTAGATAAAGGTTCTTCGAGTTTATATGAATTATCGTTCAACATTACTTCCAAAGGATTAGCCCATTCAGATACTAAACTTTTATACATAGAGTCAACGTCTGAAACTGTTTTTAACTTATCACCAAGTTTGTATATTTTTTCACTAAGTCTATTTATACCATCATCTTTTTGATCTAATCGAAGATATGAGCCTATATTATTTAAACTTGATTCTGGTAAGCTTGTCATTAATTTTCCAATAATTTGTCTCATCGGCATAGGAATCCACTTAATAATTTCCCAAACTCTATCGCCCCATAAATAACGATTATAGCCAGCAAATAACTCATCACCTGCATCACCTGATAAAGCTACTGTTACATCTTGTCTAGCTGCTTTGCAAACTAAGTGTGTTGGAATTTGTGATGAATCAGCAAAAGGTTCATCATATAACTCTGGCAGTTTTGGAATAACATCCATTGCCATGCTGGAAGTAACTCTCATTTCATTATGATCAGTCCCAAGATGTTTTGCTACTTTTTTTGCAAAAACTGATTCATCAAAATCAGCTTCCTCAAAACCAATTGTATATGTGCTCACAGGATTAGATCGTATACTTTGCATTAGTGCAACAATTAACGAGGAATCAATGCCACCAGATAGAAATGCTCCTAATGGTACATCAGCAATTGATTGTAACTGGATAGCATTAATTAAAGTTTTTTCAGTTTTATGAAGAGCCTCCTTTTCAGAAAGGATAATTTTTTGAGAGCTTTTTTTGATTTTCTCTTCAATATTCCACCATTGATATATGTCAACGCCCCTATGCTTTATTCCAGCCTTGGGTATATTATCTGGAGGCTCAAAAAGATGATCTTTGGTCAGGGTTAACATGCTTCCTGGCTCTAATTTATATATGTTTCTATAAATACTTCTTGGAGCTGGTACATATAAGAACCTTAAATATTGTGCCAATGATTCCTTTGATATAATTGCATTAAAGTCCGGGTGTTCTTTTATTGCTTTAAGCTCAGAGGCAAAAATAAAACTCTTATTGTGTTTTGAACCTATCCAACCATAATAAAGAGGCTTTTCTCCGAATCTATCACGTGCAATTGTTAATTTTTTATTTTTCTTGTCCCATAAAGCAAATGCAAACATGCCAACACACATATTCAATGCATGTTCAATTCCCCAATGCTGAATTGCTGCAAGCAAAGTTTCCGTATCAGAATGTCCTTGCCAGACTATATCATTTTGCTCTTTTTTAAGCTCAGATCTAATGTCCATATGGTTATAAATTTCACCATTAAATGTAATAACTAAATTATTGTTTTTTGAGGTCATTGGCTGACTCCCAGCAGGAGATAAATCTAATATTGAGAGTCTAGTGTGGCAAAATGATAAGTTATTTTTTGGGTCACTCCATGATCCATTTGCATCTGGACCACGATGATTCATAACCTCAATCATCTTATTTAATATTTCATCATGTTTATAATAAGAAGATGCATAAATACCTGCTATTCCACACATTACTAAAAACCTTTATTTAAAAATTTAATCTTATTATATATATTTCTCAACATCTTCCAGCCTATTGAATGATACTAGCTCTATTTCTTTTGCAATTGGTAAAGCTTCAACAGCATTTCCATTCTGGACAAGCTCTTTAATTACATATAAAAAACCATGCTCACCTGTGAAAGGTCCAATGCCAGTTGGGGATCTTTTGGAAAGAATATCCATTACGGGATCCTTTTTAAATATAAATATACCAATATCTCGCTCACCCTTTGAGAGTTTTTTTAAGCCTGATTCTCTAGTCTCAATTACTTCTTTAACAGATCCATTTTTATTTCTTGATACTATTGTGTAGGCTTTTTCAGCCTTTCTAGTTACAAAAGTAAAATCGTTCATCCTGGTTATGTGAGCTTTAATCATATCATTAAGTGTTTGAGATCCTATAAATGGTATGTCACCCCAAATTAGAATTATATGATCTGTGTCTTCATAGAAACGTGATTCTTTAAAACAAAGCAAAGCATCTCCCATTCCAGATGGTTTTGCTTGCACTAATAACTCAGCATTTAAATTGAAATCATTCAGACATTGATTGATTTTATTTTTGCCATCGGGACTTGCGATAATGCTTGGATATGAGTCATAACAATTTACAAGATTATGAATCCTGAAGAGTATTGGATGACCATCAATTTTAAATAAAGTTTTAGGATATGAAAGGCCAGATCGGCTACCCTTTCCTGCAGCGGCAATTACAACTGATATATTATTCATTAAAGTCATTTGCTATTTTTCCATCTAAACCTCTTTTAAATGCGTTAAAAAAAATATAAGAATGCCTTCCGAATACTAACGAAAATGCAAAAGCAAAGCCATTTCTCTTTGCAGTTCTATACAAGATAGTTATTGCAGCCCCTAGATGTCTAGTCCAAATATAGTTCATGTATTTTTTATTTAAAATAATTGTATTTTTTAAATAAAAATATATTTTTTGATGCGTGTATGGTCTTTGATTTACATTTGGATGAAAGTGCTTTGCTGATAATACAGAGACCACATCACCAATTGAACGTAATCTAAAGAAAAAATCAACCTCATCTCCAAACATAAAAAATTTATCATTCACGTTCCCAATTTTATGAATGGCCTTAATATCAATTAATGCTCCATTAAAAAAGTGAGCAAAAGGATAAAATGATTGTGACGATAATTTTTTAAGTTTATTTAAGGTAGGTATTTTACCTCGAAAACTATATAGAACAGGTAAATTATTTTTATTCAATCTTGGAAATGGGAAAACAAATTTATTTATATCGTCCTCTCTAAGAACAATTGATGATGCGCAAACGATATTTTTTTTAAGAAAAGGTTTTAACTTGGCTAAAGCATTTTTGTCAGGAAATCCATCATCATCCATTAACCATATTGCATCATAATCATGCTCAAGTGCATAATTTATGCATTTTTTCCAACCCCCTGCTGATCCTACATTTTCTTGAGTTATGTAATTAATATTTTTTTCATCTAAAATTCTAGAGGTATCATCGGTGCTTCCATTATTAATAACTATTATGCCATCAACAGGATGGACTTGTTCTTTTAGTGCATCTATACATCGCATTAATAGCTTGCTTCTGTTGTAGGTCACTATTCCGGCAAGAACTCTCATAAGATAGCCTGGCCCTTATTTATCTGTTTCCATAAGTTCTTTCTTGCATCAAATGAATCTATTCCTGCATTGTCTGCAGCTTTAAATCCAGCAATAGAGTCTTCAAATACTAGAGCCTCATCGGGCCTAATCTTAAGAGTTCTTAACACATTATTAAAACCCTCTGGACTTGGTTTGGCATTAATAACATCATCGCCAAAAATTTTTAGATAAAAGAAATCATAAATATCTATCGTTTTAAGAGCTAATTCAACGGTAGCTCTTGAGCCTGAAGTCACAAGACATAATTCAAACTTTGGTTTAGCCCACTTAAGAAACTTCAAAACACCAGGAAGAGGCAGTATTTTTTTAGCTATGTTTTTTCTCGCTATTTCTTGTTTAATTTTAACAAGTTTATGAATATCTTTTTCAATAAAGCCAATTTTATTATCATGAAATATCTTTTTAAAGGCGTCATAAGTTTTTAAGCCTGCTATTAATTGATAATCAAAAGTAATATTAAATTTGCTAATAGCCTCTTTGAAGGCTAAATCATGTATTTGAGAAGTATCTGCTATTGTTCCATCAAAATCAAAAATTAGAACTTTTTTTCTTTCCAGAAGATCACTCAAACTATTTTTTTTCATTTATCATTTTCAATTTGTATTTATATTTCAGTCCCTTTAAGAATCTATATAAATTAGGGTTAAGGGATCCAAAAAACCTGATCCATAACCCTAAGTTAAATAATAATCTTATGCGAGCGTTTAGATTTAGAGATTTTGCTCTATATAGAAATTTAAACATAAGAATTATTTGTTTATTTTTTACAAAAGCAATGCAAGAATTTTTAGCAGATCTAATTAACATAAGTTTTTTCCATCTATTAATAAAATCTTTTTGCATAGAATTTTGATTTGCAAAATCTGCAACTCCCTCTATTAACTCAAAGTTATTAAGATATTTTTCAATATTAACTTTTTGGGTGATATTGTTATCATGCTGCACCCATGCTGCACTATTTTTGTTAATGTAAGCAACATTTTTGCCTGCAATAATTAGCCTTAAAAATGACTCCCAATCATTCATGGCCTTATTAATATGCCAATAGAAACCTACTTCTAAAGCCATATTTCTCTTATATAGAATTGAATTATGATTCCAAAGAATTTTTCCATTGGCGAATAAATCAAAGAACTTTTCTCTGTTCATAAATTGTGGAACACCTAGGTTCAATTGCTCAATTTTCTTTTGAGTGTCAATAAAATACTCAACATAGTTGCCATAAATTAAAACAACTGATGGTTTATTTTGGACCACAGATATTGCTTCAGAAATAAAACCATCATTAATAAAAAAGTCATCACCATCTAAATTAATAACCCAGTCACCTGTTATTTTTTTTTCTAAAGTTTCACTATAATTTCTTAGCCTTCCGATATTAGATTTATTTTGAAAGACTTTTAATCTAGTATCTTTAATTGAATCAGAATATTTTTTTATTATTTCGTATGTGGTATCAGTCGAGCAATCATCAGAAACAACTATTTCAAGGTTTGGATATGTTTGATTAAGAGCACTCTCAATCGCACGTACAATAAATTTCGACTGATTAAAAGTCGGAATCATGATACTTACCTTGGGATTTATCACAGATATAATCTTAATATTTTCTTAGGCTACTATAAATTGAGTTTTTATAAAGTTTAATGATTTCACTAATCAATAATGATGCATTGTGTTTGCCTAAATCCGAATCTGATTCAAAGTTTTTAATAATTAACTCTATTGGTATATCTTTAAAATTAGAAGCATCAAATTCAACATAATTTTCGTCAATTTTTTTATTATCATTTACTAAAATAGCATTAAAAAAATCATCATATGTATGAGATGTTGAAGATACCTTTGATAAATAACGAAAAGCGCCTTTAATATAATCTGAGGCTTTATATGAAGGCGTTTCATAATCTGCACCTATGTTTGTAAGAAATACCTTCAATGCTTTTTTGTTTTCAGCAATTGCATCAGGAAGTCCATTAGTCATGTATGTTGGATACAAAGATGAGTGTTGGGTGCCTGCAGCGTAAATAATAATGTCAGCATTTTTAATTGACGCTAATACCCTATTTGTGGCTGGCACAAAACAATCATGACGATCTAAGAAATATTTCTTTTGTTCCAAATCTAACTTATCAAATTTATCTTTGTCAATTTTAGTGTTGATAAGATATAGGTCTTTGATTCTTACATTAGATCTTAGTTCAACAATATCTGCTTCACAATAAAGCATTTCTCCATTTTCTCTTAATGCAACTAAAGTTTTTTCTTCTGTACTTGAAGGTAATACTGAGCCCCTTAGTTTAAATAAACTTCCAAAAAAAACCGTAGCAGCTTCAATATTTCTATTAAAATGTAAATATGCACCTGCATAAATACAATTCATAATAGAGCAATCACCAAACATTAACTTTTTATCTGTTGCTTTTTCAATAATTTTCAGTGTAACAATAAATTCTCTTACGAATACCCTAAGCGCATCAGTAATTTCATCTTTTTGAAATGATATACCAACTAAAGTGTCTAATTCTTCTTGAGAAAACTTTTCAAGCTCTCTGATAATCTTTTCACGGTTAGAACCATTGGGATATCTATATTGATATAGGTTTTTGCTAGCCTCATAATCTGAATCCAAAGGATTTAACATAAGCTCTTGCACTTTGCGAAGATCAGATGGGCCTAACATTTCAAATAGTCTTCTAATATCTCCTGTTGACTTGCCATCATCATAAGCATTCACTACTGATGTAACATGAAAATTGTCCTCTGCTAAAAGGTTTGGTATTAATGACGAAGCACCTCTACCTCCATTTAAAATAACTACATTTAACATTGATCATCCTCACTTAGTTGCATAGAGGTTATATTATAACTTTTTTATAGACATAATTATTCTATTTCTAAAATATCGTTGTAAATATTAATGTAACTTCTTGATGCAATATCAAGACTAAAAATAGACTTTGATTTATCACGAAGTCTATATCCACCTTTTGCAATAAGAGATTTAATATCCTGATCATTTAAACTAATGGACTCATCACAAAAAGGATCTACTATTATCCCAGCATCAAGCTCATTAACAAATGATTTAACATCCCCCACTTCTTCATTGCAAATAACTGGAATACCAGAAGCAAAACATTCTGCCATCTTTGTTGGAGAAGTTGCCAGTCTTGCATAGGTTGGTTGATAGAAGCTTATTAACACATCCATAGCTGATACCAACTTTGGAACTTCTGAACGAATAGCTGAAGTAGATATTACATTTTTATGTAATTCATTTGAAAGGTTTCTATTCATCTCTTGTGATAATAATTTTAAATCTTGCGTTATAAAAAAAAGATATACATTATTATTGTCTTTAATTGATAACTCTAACAAGCGAAAAACTCTATCTATAGGATATATCGAGCCTATAGAACCTAAATACCCAAGCACTATTGAGTTCTTTGGAATGCCAAGGTTTTCTCTAATTTTAAATCTTGATTCATCCGAGAAAATCTTGAAGTGATTAAAATCTGCACAGCATGGTATCACAGTAATTTTTGCAATATCTTTAGCTCCCATTCTTATTAGCTCAGGAACAACTGCCTCAGTAAGAGCAATTATATGATCAGATTTTTTTATAAGTTTTTTTTCAATTTTTTTGAAGAATAGATATTGCATTTTATCTATTGCTGAATTGAGATTCCAACCACTTTTATCAACTCTTTCATCTACCCATAGACCACGGAAATCAAAAATTAACTTTGATCTGGTTATTGTTTTAATGAACAATCCTACTTGAGCGGCAATATGACCTCTTGCATGGACAGCAATCGAAGAATATTTGAATGCTAAGAATAGACCAAAGAAATACATCCTTCCAAGGTCCCATATCTTTCCAATAAGACCAAATTTTGACGAAAATATAAGAGGCTTCCATAAGATATCATGCTCTCTCAAAATATTATCAAGATTTGTTTTGCTATCATAAAATCTATCATATTTTTCAAAACTTAAAACTATTATTTTTCTATTATCTGATGATATGCTTGTTATATATGGGATGATTTGACTTCCCCCTAAAGGATCCGAAAGACCGTCATAAGTTATATATAGAGTCCTATTCATTTAAGCACATTACTATAACATGATGTTTTCACTTAATTAGTCTCAAATATTTTTTTGTTATTTCTTTTGGATCAAATGCTATAGCGCGTGAGATAATTGTTTTCTTTTCTATTGGATATTTTAGAGTCTCAACTATAGCACCAATTAGAGAATCAATATCATTAATCGGTATCAATTTTCCAAACATTCCGTTATTTAATATCTCAGGAGGACCTGAGCAATTGGTAGAAATTATTTGAAGTCCAAATGACATTGCCTCTAATATGACATTACCAAAACCCTCATAGTCTGATGGCAAAATAAATATATCTGCAGAACTATAAAAATGACCAAGATCATGATGAAATCCAGCAAAAATAATTTTATCTTCTATTTTTAATTTTTTAACTAGTTCTTTTAAAGCTTTTTCTTCTGGACCTTTTCCAACTATCATTAATTTATAATCATTGAATGGAAGTCTAGAAACCGCTTCTATTAAAAGCTTATGATTTTTTTGGGATTTTAAACTTGCTACATTGATAAAACGTTTACCTCTCTCAATTCCCCATAAATTATTTACCATTTCAAGCTTATCTTTGTTTGGAATTTCATGTTTTATTAGCGGATTATGTATGACCTGAAATTCTTTTCTATTAATCCAAGAGAGATTCGCCAAATCATCAGCGACGCTGGCTGATACTGCTATTCTATGATCAGCAAATCTATAGCCAATCATCATACTTAAACGCAGCATTACTCTGTGTATGGCCCCCCAACTTGCATACTGATCTGATAATGAGCAATGTTCTGAAATTATAATTTTTCCTTTAAACCCTGCACAAAAAGCTGCAACTGGAACGATTACAGTTAAAGGCCACATCGACACAATGATTGCATCTGGCTGGGATTTACGTAGATATTTGATAATTTTTAGAAAAATGTTTCTTGCTTTTTTTGAATTTAAATCATGAACAAAAAATTCTCTAATAGCTTGATCTAAAAAATCACCTCTGGCTTCCATTAAAGCAAATTCAACCTTGAAGTTATTTTTAACAAATTCTTTTGCAAGAACTAATCTAATTCTCTCTACGCCACCACCAATTAGATTAGGCAATATTAAAGATATCTTTTTCATATTACTCTTTTAATAATTTCTGATAAGCATATATTATTATTTTTTAAACATAAAACTCAATATTGAGGGATCAATGCCAATTATTTTTTTTGTAGCATGAATTAACATGATTGTTCTAATTAATGTTGCTAAGAGAACCGCTAAAGCCATAGCCTCAGATGAAATAACCTCGACAGATATTGATAAAATAAATATGAAAATAATTATTGACATTAATGAAACTCCCATTGCTTTTGTAACTTCAATATTAACTTTTGCACCATGTAAAATACTAGTACTAATTCCTTGAATCGACCATATTAAAACAGATAAAGAAAGTATGTTGACAGTATTGCTAGCAGCTGCAAATGGTTTGCCAAATATAAAACTTAGTAGAAATTCTCCAAAAATAAAGAGAATTAATACAAAGAAAAAAGTGGAAATAAACATTATTAAAGAGCAGCTAGATGAGAATTTACGCAAATCATTAAGCTGATTTTTAGCAAACATTGATGCAATCATTGCGGGCACAACAATAGTGATGATATTTATTGATAAACTCGGTATTAACATAACAGCAGTTGAAATACGGAATAGTCCAGCTTCTTCCATTGTTGCCATGATACCAATAAGGATCAAAGGCAAATTGCTTTCAGCAGATCTAAATATCGTACTTAATCCCATGGTTATACTGTCTTTTCTCCAAACTTTTTTTTCATTATTTACATGAGATAATTCATTTTTTGGTATCAATAACTTCCTTACATTTCTTATACCTAAAATGATTGATAAAATTACTGCTAAAGCTGATAAAAAAAGAGCAATTCCAACATCTGTTCCATTAAACAAAATCACGTAACATGAAATCAATAATACTTGAAGAGTTGGACGGACAGCTGCATCTAATGATTGGCCAAAATAAACTGATCCAGATCCTCTAATAATTGCAGCAAAAATCCATAACAGACTCATTGATAAAGTGAGCAATACTGTAGACATAACAACAGTTATATCTTTCTCTAAAAAAAATGACATATATAAAGTAATAGCAAAAGCACTTATTGATGCAAGCAAGAGAGAGTTTTTAATTGACCATATAATAATGCCACTTACTGAAAAAAAATTATTTCTAGCTAGTTTGAAAGCTATCTCTCGAGTTGCATGAAGTTGGATGCCTCCTGCCGAAATCGTTGCAGCAAGACTAGCTATAGCAACACATGATCCATAGAGACCATATCCTGAAACTCCGAGACTTCTTGCTAACACTACGCCCACTAGAAAACCTGTAACTATGCCAACAATATGAATAAGAGAGCTTTTAGAGAAAAGATTAATTGAATTTTTCGAAATAAGTTTATGTAATTTTTGCATAAATGCTTATTAAGTTAATATAAAAATATACTATTTTAAAAAACTTCTCGCTGACCTTGATTATCATTAAAAAAATTAAAGTCGCAAGTCACTGTCATCCTTTTTGAAGATTGACTTAATATCATAAAATACGTGATTTTTTTTACCATATGATCTTATAGAATCTACTGTCATATTTTTAAAGCACTCATGAGCTACTGCAAGAATAAGTCCATCATAAAAACCTTTTTTTGGATTATTAATAAGCTTTATACCATAGCCCTCATTAGCTATAAGTGGATCTGCTTGTGGATCATATACATCAACAGTGATACCAAAATTTTCAAGAGATTTTATTACATCAAAAACTTTTGAATTACGTAGGTCTGGACAGTTCTCTTTAAAAGTAAGGCCCATAACTAAAACTTTTGATTCAGAGTTAATGCCGCTTACTTCTATGATTCTTTTTATAAATTCATTAGCAATATATGAACCCATTCCATCGTTGGTTTTTCGACCGGCAAGGATAACATCAGAATGAAAGCCAACTGAGCTAGCTTTATGAGTTAAATAATAAGGATCTACTCCAATACAATGTCCGCCTACAAGACCTGGTTCAAATTGCAGAAAATTCCATTTTGTTCCTGCTGCCTTTAGGACTTCTTGAGTATCAATTTCTAGCCTATTGAATAACATTGCTAATTCATTCATTAATGCAATATTAAGATCCCTTTGAGTATTTTCAATAACTTTTGCAGCTTCAGCAACTTTAATTGATTGAGCTTTATAAGTTCCAGCTGAAATTATTTCAGAGTATAAATCATCAATAATATCTGCTACTTCCATAGATGATCCAGAGGTTATTTTAATTATTGAGCTTAAGCGCCTATTTTTATCACCAGGATTTATACGTTCTGGTGAGTAGCCACAAAAAAAATCAGTATTAAATTTTAAACCTGATATATCTTCTAGAATTGGTATACAAACTTCCTCAGTTGCTCCAGGATAAACAGTACTCTCATAAATCACAATATCGCCTTTTTTTAAAATTTTTCCGACTGATCTAGAAGCACTCTCCAAAGGTCCTAAATCTGGATTTTTATTCTTATCAATGGGAGTTGGAACTGTAATAATAAAAATTTTTGCAGATTCAATTTCTTTTAAGTCAGAGCTAAATGAAAGCTTTTTAGCACTCAATAACTCATTTGGTAAAATTTCAGAAGTTTTATCTATACCAGATTTTAATTCTTTAATTCTTTTGGTATTAATATCGTATCCAACTGTAGAACGATTTTTTCCAAATTCAACAGCAAGCGGTAAACCAACATAACCTAGACCGATTATTGCTAATTTACTCTCTTTATACTTTATTTTATTTTGCATAATAATTTCTAAACCATGCAACAAAATTGTTAATACCATCTTTAAAATGAGTTTTTGGCTTATAGCCTGTAAGCTCATTTAGAAGAGTGGTATCAGCCCATGTTGCAGGAACATCGCCTTTCTGTATCTCCATAAAATTTTTTATTGCTTTCTTATCAAGAGCTTCTTCAATTGCATCAATGAAATCCATCAGCCTGACCTTATCAGAATTACCAATATTTACGATCCTAAAGGGCGCAACAGGTGATAGGCTATCCCACGATGGAATTTCATTTGATGATGATGGTCTTTGAGGTATTTTATTTATTAATAATTCTATTGCCCTAACAAGATCTTTAACATAAGTGAAATCACGATACATGTTACCGTTGTTATATATATCTATTGCTCGTTCATCAATAATTGCGTCAACAAACTTAAACAAGGCTAAGTCTGGTCTACCATATTCTCCATAGACAGTAAAAAAACGAAACATTGTTATTGGTAAATTCCAAAGATGGGCATATGAATGAGCCATATTTTCATTAGCTTTTTTTGTTGCTGCATAGATTGTAAGTTGATTGTCAGCTTTTTCATTTTCGGTAAATGGCATTTCTTCATTAGCCCCATAAACAGAGCTTGTTGATGCCATTAACAAGTGTTTAATATTGAGCATTCTAGCCAGTTCAATTATATTGAAAGAACCTACAATATTGCTATCAATATATGCTCGAGGATTTTCTAAGGAATATCTAACGCCTGCTTGTGCAGCAAGGTGTACTATTATTGTAGGCTCAAAATCCTTAGCTGTACTCACAAGCAACTCGTTATCTTCAAGCATTCCTTCAGTAAAACTAAAATTTAAATTTTTATTTAGAATTGCGTGCCTGTATTTCTTTAGCTGGGTGTCGTAATAATCAGTAATTCCATCATAACCATGCACGATGTATCCCTTGTCTAATAACAATTGGGCCAAATGGAAGCCAATAAAACCGGCTGAACCAGTTATTAAAACTTTATTCATATTTTTAACTATTAATATTTCCTAATGCGGCATTATAACCTTTAACAACAATTTCTTTAGCAAATTCATCAGACATTTTTCTTCTTGAGGCAAAAGAAAAATTACTTTTTGAATGTTTGCTTAAATTTATAAACCTGATGAATGCACTTGCTAAACTATCTTCGTCTTTTACGTCACATAAAAAACCATTTTTTCCATGCTCAACTACTGATCTACAACCAGGTACATCACTAGCAATCAGGGGTCTACCCATAGCCGCTGCTTCTATTAACGCCCTAGGCGCCCCTTCTCTATAAGAAGGCAAAACAACACAAGTTGCTTCCATAATAAATGGTCTTACATCATCTTTTAATCCCAAATACTCAACTGCACCCTCCGAAACCCATGACTCAACTTTTTCATTTGAAATTGACGATCTATTATTCAAATCAATTCCACCAAGAACTTGAAAATGAGCCGTTGGATAAATATCTTTAACTTTTTTGGCAGCATTAATGAATTCATTAATGCCTTTATCAACAAGCAAGCGACCAATAAATAGAAAAGTAGTTTTATCATCATGTAGAAGTTTATTATAAGAGAAATATTCCAAATCAACGCCGGATCCGGGGACTAAAGCTACTTGAGAGGACTTAATAAGTTTATTGGAAATAAATAAATCTGCGTCATCAGGATTCTGAAAAAAAACTGTATTCATTGATTTGAATGCAAATTTATACAATAATTTTACTAAAATTTTTATTAAGTTATTAGACATGAAGGCTGTACCAAGTCCTGAAATATTTGGTATGAATGGTATGTCTAGTGATCTTGCTGCAAATGCACCAAATATATTATTTTTTATTGTGAAGCTTAATATGCAGTCGGGCTTAATTTCTTTAAAAAATTTTTTAAGAGCTAAAAAGAAAAATAACTCATTAATTGGATTCATTCCAGATCGATTCATTTGTATAGGGTAATAATCACATCCCATGTCAGTTATTTTCTTAACTGCATGATCTGATGGGGCAATTACTGATACCTTATAGCCTTGTTGAAGAAAACTTTCAATAATGGGCTTTCTAAAATTTATAATATTCCATGCAGAATTTGCAGTTACTATTAAATGCATGTTTATAAATGCATGTTTAATTAATAAGCCCTGTCTTTCTGCAGGTAAAAATATTTTAGAAATACAAAAAATATGCCAAGCATTAGACCTACAATAGTGCTTATAATACAAATGAAAGCTCTTGCGGGCTCTGATTTCTTTTCCATTGCTTCAGGCGGATCAATAAATTCAAAAACATAAGATTCATCAGCCTCAATTAAAGTAAGTGTTTTAGTTTCCTTCTGAATAAGTGCAGCGATTGTTTGCTTGATTTCTGCGAGTGAAGTTTCCGATACACGAGCATAAAGATATTCAACAGATCTTTCTGCGCTTAGCTTATCTTTTTCTCTATAAAATTCATTTATCTCATTAATTAATAAATTAGCCCACTTTTTTGCAATATATGGCGATTGATGTTTGACTTCAACAGTTATAAAAAATGTTTTTAAATCTTGATCAATATTAATATGTTTTAAAAATTCATAATAACTATCCTGAACACTTGGTGTATTTTTCTTAAAGCCTGAGTTTTGGGGTGCTAATGGATCATTGGTAGATTCATAAATTTTGTTATCATATACAATTACGTTCGTTTCTGAGTCCCATGATTTTACTGCCATCAAATTTGGTAGAAAGATATTTGGCAAGATGCTTTCCTCAAAAAAACTTAGTGTTTTGATTTTTTTTAAAGCTTTAGGGTAATTGCTTTCACTGCTTTGAGAGACTGGGTTAATTCCAGACAGGCCGACAATGCCACCATATGCCCCTAATGCATTAGACTCGGTTGAAGAAGCTATGTTTGGTGCGAGTAAAGCCTTGGATTGATATATATTTGGTAAGCTAATACTGTAGACTATTCCGCATAATGAAAATAGCATGGCTATCAAAATAATTGATAACTTTTCTTTGACTAGGTAGGCTAAGATATCATACATATCTATAAAGTCATCATTCTGATTATTAAGAGCTAAATCATTATCTGTATTCATGCGATCCTGATTGTATGATGTGTTAATTTATAAGTAATTTTAGCACATCATTCCATGTACATTGTTATTAAAATGTGTAAATAAAAATTATATATACACAATAAATAAAGATAAAAATCTTTAGTATTGGTACCCGAGGCCGGACTTGAACCGGCACGATATTTCTATCGAGGGATTTTAAGTCCCTTGTGTCTACCAATTCCACCACTCGGGCATATTGAATAATAAAATTGATACCGTGATTATACTTTTATTGAGTAATTTGTCTCTAAATTATTTCTATATATTAAAAAAATCAATAATTATTTTTGTGTATTTATTGATTAATTTGTGGAGGCTGAAGCCGGAATCGAACCGGCGTAAACGGCTTTGCAGGCCGCTGCATAACCACTCTGCCATCCAGCCTTATGGAGATGTTGTATTGTATACATCAACAACTAATATTTAAAGTAGTTATTTTTTTAATGTGTTCAAGCTATAAATAAAGCCTGTGTAGATCGTTATTATAAGCGAAAGAAATAATAAAATATCAGCTAATAATAGCACTAACATGTTATTCATTCCGAGCCCCAAGAGATAGGTGCTTATTGTAAATAGTTGAATAGCTGTTTTTATTTTTGCTAAAAATGTTACTTTTGTTGCATCAGATTTATTTTGGCGTGCATTAAAGTCTCTCAAAGCCCCAACCCATATTTCACGTGTAATAATCAGAGCTGATACAAATCCAATATAATAACTAGTAAGATTTACAGATAGTGCAAATAATAAAAAAACTATGAGGATCTTGTCGGCAATTGGATCAAGGATCTCTCCAAGCTGAGATACCAGATTGTATTTTCGTGCTAAATACCCATCAAAATAATCAGTAATACTTGCTATAAAAAAAATTACAAATGCATACCAATACATATCTGACTTGGTAATTAGAACAAAAATTATTGCTCCAAAGACTATTCGTGATACTGTAATGAGGTTTATAAATAGAGACATTAGCTTTTATAAGAAATTATTTCTTTAGCTATTTTCTCATTAATACCTCTAATAGTCATTAGTTCATCTAATTTAGCAGCTTTGATATTTTTGATATTTTTATATTTCTTTAGCAGGTTGTTTTTCATTACAGGGCCAATTCCATTTATTTCATCTAAAAAGGATTTTTTTATGCTATGTTTTTTCTTTTTTCTTTGTGCTGTTATCGCAAACCTATGTGATTCATCTCTTATCTCTTGAAGCAATAAAAAACTCTTAGAATATTTATCCATCTCTATTACACCCTTGCTTGATAGGATGGTTTCTGTCGCCCTTATTCTATTGGCACCCTTAACAATTGAAATAACTTTTATGTTTGAATAATTTGAGTTATTGATTAAAGATTCAACGAATTTAAGTTGAGTTTTACCACCATCTATTAATATTAAATCTGGCTTAATATTTTTATCTGCGTAATATCTAATCCTTCTAGAAAGCGCATGTTCTAAAGATCCAATGTCATTACCTGCTAAATCTTTGGGAATATTAAATAGCCTATACTTATCTTTATTTGCTCCTTTTTTAGAATACACAATACAAGAAGCAACCGCATGATCTTGGTATAAATGACTTATATCATAGGCTTCTATTTTATTTAAATCTTTCATACCTAGGCTTTTTTTTAGTTCACTTAAGGCAAAAGTATATTTTTCTTCCTTGCTTAAATGATTTGTGATGACTTGCTTTGCATTTGATTTGCATAGATTAAAAATGGGTTTTATATCTTTGCTCGGGGTACTGATGATCTTAGTAGTTATCTTAGCTTTCTTAAAAATAGCTTCACCAATAATGATGCTTGAAGAAACAATATCAGTGGTAAGAATTTTCTTAGGTATATCAGGATTAATATTATAAAAATTTATTAAAGCACTTTCATAAACTTCATTTAATGACTCGTAATATCCCTTTTTTACTAGCTGGGTTTTAGTCCCTCTTATCTTTCCTTTTCTTACAACTACCGAACATACACCAAGATATCCACTGTCTTCAGCTACTGAAAATATATCTATATCCTTTGCTTTTGTTGTTACAGATTGTTCTTCTTGAATGATATTGATTCTTTTGAGCTTATCTCTAGCAATTGCAGCCTTTTCAAATTCAAGTCTATTAGAAAATAATTCAATCTCTCTTTCTAATCTTTTAATTGTTTCTGAATCAGATGAAGTTAAATAATTTTTTGCTTCAATTAAATCTTCAGCATATTGGTTCTTTGTGATGTGACCAACACATGGTGCACTGCACCTTTTCATCTGATACTCAATGCACGGCCTTGATCGTGATGCAAAAGTATTATCACTACAATTTCTTAATTTAAAAACTTTTTGAATTTCTTTTATTGATTTTTTTACAGCATAGGAGCTAACAAATGGGCCAAAGTATTTTTCGTCAACTGCTTTTTTTGTTCTTTTCAACCCAATAGATGGATAGTCATGGCTATCTGAAAAGAAAATATATGGATAAGTTTTGTCATCTCTTAATAAGATATTAAATTTTGGCTTATTTTCTCTAATGAGTAGCTGTTCTAAAAGCAAAGCCTCAACTTCATTTTTTGTAGAGAAGGTTTCTATTTGATCTGTTAGTTTTTTTATTTGGCCTGTTTTTCTATCTTTCTTTGAATTACCAAAATAACTGGAAACCCTTTTTTTTAAGTTTATTGCTTTTCCAATATATATTATTTCTGACTTATGAAAGAATTTATAAATTCCAGGTGTTGTAGGTATTTTTTTAAGATCAACCGCCATTGGAATCTAGGTATTTTCTTGCAAATATTTTCCCTGCACTGACTCCATACTGATCAAAGGGATTTATTTGAAGCATACGTGATGTTAAAAATACTCTATGTTCCCATGATGCTATTAGATAACCCAGGTTATAAGGATTCAGTTCCTTGAGTGATATTAAGTTAACTGGAGATTCTCCATTTACTTTTTCGTGATCTTCAAGATTTTCTTCACCAAAAGCCAAAAGTCCTGCCTGAGCTTGAGATTGAGCGTAAAGCAATGCGTTCTCTTCTTTATCTGTATCTACACAAATTATATCTGAACAAAAATTAGCGGTTCCTTGGTGAAGTAATTGAAAGTAAGAATGTTGTCCTGTAGAGCCAAAACCACCAAAAACTACCTGCCCAGTTTTATCAAAATGAGAGCCTTTGTTAGCTCTCTTTCCGATAGATTCCATTTCAAGCTGTTGTGCATAATCAGTGAAATATCTCAGCTTCCAGCTATAAGTTAAAAGAGCTCTAATATGCTTATTATCAAAGTTATTGTGCCATAGATCGCTAAAAATAATGGTCTTTATAAACTGCTTATAATTACTATTTGAATCAAGATTCTTATCAGCCAATGAACCACCTTTTAAAAAATCTATAAAGCCCTCTCCGATCTCTAATATTGCAGCAAGAGAAATAGACGACCAGATGGAATACCTTCCACCAATTTCATTAGGAAATTGAATCGCTGTAGTCTCATCAAAATCAAACTCTTTTGCTTTATCAATTTGAGAAGTTATGCAAATAAAATGATCTTTAAACTCTAATTCACCGCCAATCCACTCTCTTGCAAAGCCAAGACTTTGTATTGTTTCGTCAGTTGAAAAAGATTTTGAAGAAACTATAAAAAATGTTTCTTTTTTGTTTAAAGGTTTAATTTCATCTTCAAATTCTTGCTTGTCAGGTCCAGTTAAAAAAATATGATTGAATGACCTTTCGTGCTTCTGGGTTAATGTTTCTAAAAGAAGTTTAGGTCCTTCAAATGAGCCTCCAATGCCAATAGTAACAATATTTTTTATGCCCCTCTTGATGAGCTTTTCTTTTAGCTTAATACATTCAGAAATGGAGTTTTTTGCTATTTCATAATAACTTTCATTTACGTTGCCAACTTTATGGCCATAGGCACTTCTGTATATGTGATGGAGTGCTGCCTGATCTTCTGTAGTATTGATTTTATTCTCAGAAAATAGCTTTTCGATTTCATTATCAATATCTAGCTGATTGTAGATTTCATCAAGTTTATCGAAATTCTTTTTATTAAAAGATGGAAATAGTGAATTGTATGAAATACATTCATCTTTATATGAATAAGAATAGTTATTTCTGGATTGAGTCATATATTTCTATAAGTGATTTTTTAATATCATCTGCTGCTGTAATAGGTCTGCCGATAACCAAGAAATTAGATCCATTATCAATGGCTTGTTTTGGAGTCATAACTCTAGCTTGATCATCATCAAGATTTTTGAGTCTAATTCCA
>Ga0213865_10000566_pt1 | contig 25027 bp, 41 predicted proteins | sample PICome_6_FD_160100 | JGI IMG/M metagenome (GOLD analysis project Ga0213865, IMG submission 160100) | Coastal seawater microbial communities near Pivers Island, North Carolina, United States - PICO282 | ecosystem: Environmental > Aquatic > Marine > Coastal | place: USA: North Carolina...
GTTAATCGTCTGTAAATCGAAACAATATACATACCCCTATCTATATGTGTTGATGCGTACCTATATAATTTATTGTATGTATTAAGGTGGTCTATTCTCTATATATATTAAGGTAATACCAAACGTTTGAAATAAGGCTATTTTTAATTGATTTGTGAAAGTTTAAGTAGGATTGTATACTAAGATATAACAAGCATAAAAAAAAGCCCTTAGATAGGCTTATTTTAGCTAAATAGTGAAACAATATAAAAATAAAGTATATTATAATATATTGTAAATAGTTATATTATTATATTCATTACAATAAGGCACAAAAAAAAGCCTATTGAATTAATAGGCTCTCGTTTGTTTTAATTTGGTTATTAGGATATATTAATGATAATTTCTTTGTTATTTATTTCGTCAACTTCGATATAATCAACATTAAAATTATCTTCTATATGTTCGCACCATATAATCACGTCAAGTTCATTATCGTACTTTTTAAGTTCTTTTATAAGTTCTTTTACCTTCATCGTTTGTTTGTTTTAGTTTTTAGTTATGATTTATAATTACCTCATCGTATTCAAATTCATTAGAATAAATACTATCATATTCGCTATATATTTGCTCCTTTGTTGGAAATTCACAATTATATACAGAATAATATCCATTTTCTAAAGGCTTTGAATCATATTCAATTCCATTCAAGGTAATTGTTTCTCTTACCTCAAAATAATAATTACTATTAAAATGTGTAAAAGAATTTTGTAATAGTTCAAATAATTTATTCAAATATTCTCTTTTGAGTTTTGTATCAATTTCAAATTTATTGTAATAGATTTTATATACCTGATATTCACTTTGGACATATCCTTTACATATTATTGTTTTTGAATACTGATAATCTTCTTTACAAGAATTATATCTTTTTTCATCTTCAACAATATTCGCAAAATCATTGTTTTCTATTTTACAAAATACATTTAATTCATTTGCTAGGTAGTTTATATCCTCCTTAAATAAATCGTAAGCATCATTTGAATTATAATCTCTTTTTATTGTAAGGGTTTTTTTAGTTTTCATATCGTTTTAGTTTTGTTTGTTATACCAATTAATAAATCTAATTACTTCTATGTATGCGTGTTTTAAATCAAGGTCTAAAACTTCGCATTTTAATGCATCTGTATCAAAATCTAATTTATTAATATCAATTAACATTAAAGCCTCTCTTACTACAGGCATAAGCCAGTCCCAAGATGTTTGATATTCTAAATTTGCGTTATCATCTTCAATGCCCATAAATTCAGCTATCAATTTGTTGTTTTCTGTTGTTTCCATATCGTTTATTAGTTTTGGTTGTTTATAGGTTTCAAATTCTCTATTTCAGCTATTATGTCGATAGCTATAAATATTTGTTCTAGTGTAGCTTCGTTTGTTAAAGCCCTTTCTAAGACATATTGAGCCTTATCTTTATCACATTCATACCTACTTTGAACATCCTCAATATTCCAAAGATTGTCCACAAAGTATCCGTGTGACCTTAATACTTTTCTAGCGCTTTCCGTTGTTTCCATATCGTTTTAGTTTTTTTCTTCGTTTTGGTATTTAATAAATTCTACTACTGATTCGTATAGGCTTTCTATCGTTAAATCATTAGTAAGGGAAAAGTCTAGACCATCTGTACTTCCGTATGAAGGTGTATCTTTTATTTTTTGTGCTACTGGCATAAGCCAATCCCAAGATTTGTGATATAAAACACCTTTATTACCTATTTTAGTGTAATCAAATCCATTTTCTTCAGAATATGCTCCCATAAATTCAGCTATCAATTTGTTGTTTTCTGTCGTTTCCATATCGTTATGCTTTTCTTAGTTTATGTAATTGCTTTGATTCAAACAAATAAAAATAATATTGTTTTATGTTTATTTTTTCAGGGAAGCGTGTACCTAGATAATGAATAGGATTTTTAAAACATATTTTTTTAAATTCAGTTAAAGAGTAAAAATACTTAAAAGGCTTTCTATATGTGTTTGCCTTGTATTTTTTTCCATTATCATCAACGTGAGTTAAAATACATTTTATTAATGGTATTTGCTCAAATATTGCGAAGGTTAAAGCTTCTGAATACTTGTTAAAAGTATATACCTTCTGTATTTTTTTGTTTGGTAAATAAAGCCTTTCTTTTGTTTCGGTTTGTGTTATTTCGTATTTCATAATTTAGCTATTTAGTTCGTTCAGTTCTTTTTTTAAACTTTCAAGCATAAAGTCAACCGAACCTATCTTAAAAGGGTTAATTTTTTTTTCCAGTTTCTTAATTTCTTTTTTTAGTTTTTCCTTTTTACACATAGTTTTTTTCGTTTCTGTTTGTTTAATTTCGTATTTCATAATTTAGTTATTAAAGAGTTAATAATTTGTTCCCAATTTGCTCAATGTTTTTGATACAAATATTGTGGCATCCTGCTTTAAGGCTTTTAGAGTTAATATTGTTTATTGTGTAGTAACCTAATTTATAGCCAACAATATCAATTTTATTTTGAATAGCTAAATACAGCTTTTTAGCTTCGCTAATTTCAATCTTTATACCTTGAGACGTTTCAACTTTTGTGTTGTCTTTAGATAATCTTAAATAATCAAAATTGCCTATTCTAAAAAAGTTGGTTTTATAAGAATTGAATTTGTCTAAAGCTATTTTTAATTGCTCTATTTCTTTTTTACGTTTCGTTTCTTTTGCTATTTTTTGAGTTTCTTTCAAGTTAGATAAAAACGAATTATAATTTTCTTTCAATTCTTTTACAATGTTTTTTAATTCTATGTATTTACTTGTTGATTTTTTAACCACATATTTATGCTTTATTTTATTTGCTTCGGTGTATTCAATCCATTCATTGAGTTGATTGAATAAGCTAAAAATTGAATCCAAGTAAATTTGAGGCTTTCGGGCTTTACCTAAATTTATCAAATCATTTGAAATTTGAATATATACATTATCTATATGAATATTTGTGACATAAAATTGTTTGTAATGATTTGTAGCATACATTAATTTACTAATGTGTTTATTTGTTGTAACTGAATAACCTGAGGAATCTATTATGATAGCCTTTCTGTTATTAATAAATTCACCCAATAAATAATGATAACCATAAGAATATATTTTATTGGATTCAAAAAATATGCTCCTTGTTGAGTTTCTTCCCTCACTTTGGGTTTGTTGTGCGTAAACGTGGATTACTTCGTCTGTGTTTGAAAATACTTTTTTCATTTGTTTGTGGTTTTTTGGTTTTGTGTAAATATAAACAATTTTTGAACAAACAACCAAATAAAAGCAAATATTTTTTTTTGCCTCTATATAGGTACACGCATACACGCGTATATAAATAAAAAAATTAATATCCAAAAAAAACAACAAAATTAACATAGACCACAAATTTAATAACTTCATATGTATATTTTTATATATGATAGGGGACTCCTCCCCTCCCCTACCCTCCCCTACCCCACCTCCCCTACCCTATCGAACATTTCTCTATTTAATACACATTAATTAAATTGGTGGCGAGTTTGGCGGTTTAGAAAAAGTTTATTATATTTGTAAAACAACAAACAAGTATTAAACAATTTAAACTAAAACAACAAGCTATGAAAGATGCTTTATTAAACACAACAAAAAGAATGATACACCAAGCGTGGAATATTAACTACGATGAGAAGTGTACTAATGTAGATGCACAACTAAATTATTTTCCGGATAAGTATGATGGTGGTAATCCGCCAATAGTAACTTACACAATTACAATGGAGAGTGGTAGGAAACAGGAAAGGGCTAATTGTTCTGTAGCATTTATTGAATTGGTAAATCATTTGATTAAGTGTAAATATGAATCGTTACTTGAAAGACAGTAACATAAAAAGTGAAAGTTCCATTTTTGGGAGTTGTGTAATTTAGAAAACATACCACCCCTCCCTTTTTAACTAAGTAAACATTAAACAACTATATATTATGCAAGGACATTGGAAAAAGCAGTTCAATTACGATTATCTAGGGTCGTATTCTTTAGACGGAAAGAAAGAAGCTATAGTAACAATCAGTAAGCTAGATACTGATAAAGTAACCGGACAACAAGGTAGAAAAGAGGATTGCTTTGTGGTTTACTTTAATGAATTTGATAAACCTATGATACTCAATCGTACTAACGCAAAGGCAATAGAGAAAGTAGCCGGAAGTGGTTTAGTTGAGAATTGGGTAGGCACACAAGTAACTCTTTATGTAGAGCAAGGTGTTAAGGCTTTTGGTGAAGTGGTAGATGCTCTTAGAATTAGAGATAAGAAACCTACTAGGCAAAAAATGACTAAGGAGGTTGAGACAAGTATGCTTGATGCAATTAAATCGGGTAAAGGACTTCAAGTAGAACAAGCTCTAATTAAGTATGATATGAGTAGTGCTACGCAGGAAAGAATATCTAAAGCGTTAGAAGCATTTTACTTAGGTTAAAGGGATGATGTTATTAGTTATTGTAGCGTGGGTTTTAGTGGTGGCTAATGCACCTTGGTGGATTTGGCTATGCTTCACGATACACATCATTGGTAGTTTCGCAGCTTGGGTGTTTAACTACGACTTTGATAAATTATCAGAAAAACTAAACGAGTAGATTATGAAAACATTTAACACAGATGAGGAATACTACGGAGATTACGAGTATGTAACTAACTCTCAGTTAGGATATATAAAGAAATCACCTGCTTACTATTGGAAGATGCGTGATGGAGGCAGTTTAGATACACCTGCTTTAAGATTTGGTGCTTTAGTACATACACTTATACTTGAGCCGGAAAAATACCAAGAAAACTTTGTGGTGTTTAATCCTGATGATAGACCTGAGAAAGACAAGGGGATGACAAGTAAATTAAATAGAGCTTGGAAAGTTAAGATAGAGGATGAGTGTTCAAGTGGTCGTAAGTACCTTATGACTATGGACCAATACAACCTAGCTATAAAACTTAGAAACAAGTTATTTGCTTGTAAAGAGGTTAAGGCAATATTAGATAATTGCAAAACGGAAGTACCTAAATGTTGGGTTGATTTTAACACTATGACTAAGTGTAAAGGTAAAGCTGATATAGTGGTAGATAACGGAGATATGTTAGTGGACATTAAGACCACAGGTAAAGACGTATCAGAGTTTAAGAAAAGTGCCTACAGGTATGGTTATAATAGACAAGCAGCATTTTATTTAGATGGTTTTAACGCAAAAGAGTTTGTATTTATTGTAATAGAAACTAACGCACCACACCAAATAGGTATATTCAGGTGTTCTGAGATGTTTTTAGACTCAGGGAGACAAGAGTATATAGATTTATTAGAAAAGAAAAGATTGTATTGTGAAACACAATCAGAAGCAAACAAACATATAATTCACGAAGAACTATGAGAAGGCAAAAAGCTACTCCTTACGGAAAAAGAAGATTAAAAGAAGGTCTAAGTTTAGTAACTAGATTTTGGAATGTAACAAACGAAGAAGTGTTAGGTAAGTCTAGGTTAAGGCACATTATGAATGCAAGACATTCACTAAGGTACTTCCTTTGTATGAGCAAAGATTTACCTTTAGCTGAGATTGCACACTTAACTAACGGAGACCATTCAGTAGTAATACACTCTAGAAGTATGTTCGATACACTTTGTTTGTACGACCCGAACTTTAGAGAGATGAAGAACATATTTGTAGGAGATGTTCGGCACGAACACAAGGTAAGTAGGAAAGTTAAGATAGAAGAAATATTAATTTCCGCTTTACCAATTAGAGAGAAACGAATCAAAATAGAGAGCCTTTATGAAAATTGATAGACTAGATGTAGCACACGAAGAAATTACAGAGAACTGCGATGAATACATTATTATATCAGCAGAGTACAAGAGTGATGGAGACGTTTTAGACCCTATCGAAGAACTTGTAACAAGGGCTTATGTATCAACTAACGGAGAGATACTTAAAGAAATTTTAATAGATGAGATGCAAAACTCCAAAAAATTTGCTAACTTTGTTAAAGAAGTTATAAACGAGTATAATCAATTAAATTCAGAAAGAGATGAGTAACTTACAAATTACCGGAACAATTACCAAAATTACAGATGTAATCGAAGGAACTTCTAAGGCAGGTAAGTCTTGGAAAAAATTAACCTTTGTCATTCAAACTTCAAGCGAATATCCTAAAGATGTAGCTTTTACTGTATTTGGAGAGGAAAAAGTTGATAATTTTGTTAAATACAACAAGGTAGGTCAATTAGTAGATGTTAGTTTTAATGTAGAGTCAAGAGAGTATAACGATAGATTCTATACGGACCTACAAGCGTGGAAAGTATTTACTAACTCAGGGCAAGGCTCTGAGGTAGAAGCAACTTCTAAGGAAGAAGTATTCCACAAAGTAAATGACGATTTACCATTTTAGTTAAAGGGGGTGAAATACCCCCTTTACTTTTTTTTATTAACCAAACAAAAAAAATCAAATGATGGCTAAAAGATTTACAGATACGCAAAAGTGGCAAGAGGATTGGTATTTAGATTTACCAATAGTATATAAAGTATTTTGGATATACATTTGTGATAATTGTAATCACGGAGGTATATATAAGCCTAATAAAAGAGTATTTGAACTACTTATAGGAGAAAAGATTAACCTTGAGAAGTTTCTTGAGGAAATTAATAGAGACAAAGTAAGAATAATTAAGTTAGGTAATGGCAGGTGGTACTTAACGAGTTTTATAGAGTTTCAGTACGGAAACACATTAAACCCTAACAATAGAGTTCATAAATCTATATTAAAGTTGTTAAATGATAATGACATTAATTGGGATGGAACACAGATAGAATACAAAGAAAAGGATTTTAACGAATCTGCAAAACCTAGAACCATCACCGATGCTATAGACTACTTCCTAGTAAAAGGTAGCAACAAGCAAGAGGCGGAAAAGTTTTACTTCTTCTACGAGTCTAATGGTTGGAAGGTAGGTAAAAACCCTATGAAGGATTGGAAGATGGCTGCTTCGGGATGGATTTCTAGGAATAAAAAAAACACACCTGATTCTGACTATTTAGGTGGGCAACTTAAAGCTATTAGAGGGTAATGAACTATAGAGTTACTTCTAAGCAAGAGGTCGTAGATTACTGCAAAAATATATATTCTAAAGGATATACAAAAGGAGATTCTACCGGCATTAGTCCACTAGACCCACACTACACATTTCGTAAAGGAGAGCTTACGATTATGACAGGTTTTGCCAACATAGGTAAAACAACTACACAACTATTCTTGATGATAATGGCTTCTAAGCTATATGGCTACAAGTGGCTTATGTATTGTCCTGAGAATGAACCTGTGGGAGATTTAATGATAGATATAGCTGAGATGTATTGTGGTAAAACTGCAGATAAAGATTTTGCAGATAGAATAACACAAGACCAATATTTACTTGCTATTGAATGGGCTTATAAACACTTTACAGTAATTACATTTGAAGAAACACCTACAGTAGAAGAAGTGTTAGGTGCATTTGACGATTACTTACAAGTAGAACAATACGATGGTATATCTTTAGACCCTTTAAATGATTTAAGGTCAGCACAGAGACAATCTAAGTATGAGTATTATTACGATGCTTTAAGTAACATTAGGAGATTTATTAAAAAGCACAATGTTATGTTTTACTTAGTTGTGCATCCGGGTACTGCTGCAAACAGAAAGAGAAATGAAGATGGGACTAGACCTGCTCCAAATATGAGTGATGTAGAATTTGGTGCTATGTTTGGTAACAGGGCGGATAACTTTCTTGTATTTCACAGAAACCCTCAAAGCGATAAGTGGAATGTAACAGAAATTCACGTTCAAAAGATTAAGTTCCAAAAACTTGTTGGTGTGCCTACTCCCGAAATAGACCCAATACATTTGTTTTATTCATATAAAAAACGTAGATTCGAGTATCTTAATGAAAATGGTAGTCTCATAGACCCATTAGATAAAGTAAAAACTAACCAAACATTTTAACTATGGCTGACGAAATTACACTAAAAGCATTATGCCTTTTAAGAGAGGCTGACCCAAATCAAGACGAGCTAAATAGTCTAGATAAATTTATAGCACATCAAGCAGAGGTGGTTAAGATGTTCGAGCAATTTAAGGACCACCCTAGAGCAAATGAGCTAAAGCCTAGATTAACAGTTTTCGAGGAAAGTGCCTACGCATTTACTTATGTATATACCAAAATGATGGCATATAAAAGAGAAAAGTTACTTGCTGATTCGAGAGAACTAGAGATGGCTAATGCAGTCATAGAGCTAAAGCAAGAACTAGATATATTAACTAAACTTAATAAAGATGAATAGCACAGAACTTGAACTATTAGACCGCTTTGCTAAGAAATACGATATAGATTGTAAGCCTAGCGAAAGTCAATATGATTTTTGGGACTTTACCTACGAGTGGGATGATAGAAAGTTCTATTGCGAGATGAAGAAAAGAAATTTTACTTTGGATTACGCAAAGGAAAATTATACCGGTGGGTTGCTACTTGAGATGCACAAGTACGAAAGAATTTTAAGACGAGCTAAGAATGAAAAAGGTTCGCAAGGATTGTATGTAAACTTTTTTGATGATGATAAGGTGCTTATATACAACCTAAATAAAGTAAGAATAAATAAGTGGTTTTGGAAAACTATGCCGGAGACTACAGATTTTGGAAGAAGTAAATATGTTTATAAGTATATTACTTTCTTAGATTATGATAAAGGAAAGGTTTTGTATATTTGACTTGTTGTGATTTTATAGTAATCATAGCTTGGTTTTCATTGTTTGGTTAATTGGAAAAGGAGGGGTCATTTTGATTCTTCCTTTTTTTTATTTATATTTGTTTAAAACCGAAAGATTATGACGAAAAAGAAACTCACACCGAAGTACAATGACAACAAGTCTATTAGAGCTAGAATAGACAAGTTGTTAGAAAAGAACACATCTAATGTAGCCAATTCCGGTACAGGAAGTAAATTAGATGTAGGAGATGATAGTAAGGTCAAAGAGGCTTGGCAAGAAATACAAGCTAAGATAAAGGAGATAGACCCTGTGTTTTACGATATAATTAAGGAGAGATGAAGATAACCAACGAAGATAATATGGAGTTAATGGCTAGGTACGAGGACAATCATTTTGATTTAGCTATTGTAGACCCCCCTTATGGGATTGGTGCAAGTAAAGTCAGTAAAAAAAAATACAAAATAAAACAATCAAACGGAAAAATAAGTAATACACCAAATAATAACTATAAAAATAAAGATTGGGATAATGAAACACCAAAAAAAAATTATTTTGATGAGTTATTCAGGGTTAGTAGAAATCAAATAATTTGGGGAGTAAATTATTATGATTATAGTTTGTTAGGTGGCAGAATAATATGGGATAAATTAAACGATAATTGCGACCAATACGATTGTGAAATTGCCTATAATAGTTTTAATAAAAGAACTGATATAATAAGGTATAAGTGGATTGGTATGTTTCAAGGTAAACAAATTAGTAAAGACTATGGAAAAGCTAACAGACAACAAGGCAATAAATCACTTAACGAAAAACGAATACATCCAACTCAAAAACCTGTTAAATTATATGAGTGGCTATTAATGAACTACGCCAAAGAGGGCGATAAAATACTCGATACACATTTAGGTAGTGGGAGTATTGCAATAGCTTGTCATAATTTAGGCTATGATTTGACTGCTTGTGAAATAGATAAAGATATTTATCTTTCTGCAATGAAACGTACTAAACAGCATCAAGCACAATTAAGATTAATATGAGTAGTATAGAAGAACAAGTGTGCTTTAAGATTTTAAAGCGTTCTGAGGTGGGCAAAGTAAAATATGGCGTTACGATGGACCGGCAGGATTTAAACCGCTTAGAGTGGCTTAAACACGCACAGGAGGAAGCTATGGATTTAGCAGTCTATCTGCAAAAGTTGATAGAGCTTGAGGAGCAAAAACCATTTAGGTACGAGTGGAATATAACTAATGAAGGGGACAAATAGTCCCCCTTTTCTTTTAGCTTCCACAAGCCTCGCAATCCTCATCGTCAATACTACAGGCTTCGGGTTGTTCTTTTTCTTCCAAATCCTGAATCCAACTTCCAAATACATCTTCTGCTACTTCTTCGGCACTTTTTTGTTTTCCTTTATCCATTCTATTGGTACTTGTTTATCTGCCCACTTGATGTTGTGTTTCTCACACCATTCAGAGTAGGTCGTTTTACTTCCTTTAAATAATTTATTAGTGTGTCTTTGAAAGACCATACGAATATCTAAGTCCGGGTGTTGTTTGATAACTAGCAACATCTTTTTTCTATCTGATGCCGAGAATCTACCTTTTAGCTCTAATATGATTCCGTTAGGTAGTATTACATCCGGAGTGTATTTTCTTTGCTCTGAAACTTCATAATAAAGATTTCTAGTTTCATATTCAAAATCAATATTAAGATTATCAAGCTCACCGCAAACAGTTTTCTCATAACCACTTCTATATCTATTTTTTTTCCTAGTACCCATTTGCCTTGTTTTCTTCTCTTGTTTTTCTGTTATGACAAGAATGGCAAAGAGATTGTAGATTATCTAAGTCATACATATCCCCACCTTGCTTTACAGGCTTTTTGTGGTCCACCACATCACAAGAAACTGTCCTACCCTCACTCTCGCAAATAACGCACAAAGGGCTTTGTTGTACCCACCAAGCTCGTAGCTTCCGCCATTTAGATTGTCGGTAAACAGAGGTATCTCCACCCCAAGACTTGTTTTTATCTGCAGGAGCTTTTCTTCTCCTACCTTTTGGTAATGTAGGCAAAATAGTTAAGATATAATTAGTTCAAATCCTTTTCCTTTGGTGGTTTCCAATAGCTCAAGGAGAGTTCGTCTAGATGCTGCAATATCCAATAAGGAGTCATTGTTGATTTTTGCAAACCTACTGCCAACAAGAATACACCCTCTTGTGTCGGTATTAAAGTTTCCTTGATGAATAAGTATGAATTTTCTATTGGGAACATTCTCTAATATAAAATGATTTTTGTATTTAGGCGAAGTTCTAGGCACAACTTTATAAACACCTTTTGGAATGCAACTAACATTTCTCATATTAGCTAACCACGGAAGTTCTAAAGTTACACATTCAAAAACTTTCTCTAAGCCATCATACAAAGTAAGATAGCCTAGAGTCTGTTTATCTGATTCGTTTACCCTGTTAAGATAAGCCCTCATCCTCCTATTGTTTTTTGTTGAATATTTTTTGCAACTTGTTTTTATCACAAGTACAGGGTTTAGGGTCTCCCATAAAACACAAGGGTAGAACCGCTATCATAGCCAAGCATAAAACTTGCCAATTAATCCCGGTAGAGTCAATTTGACTTACTGCTGCAACTGCTAATACACCTGATACTGTTCTTTTAGAGGACCATTTACCTTTGTGGTCTTTAAACATCTCAGGTACAATAGCAAATATTCCTTTTACTGCTAATTTAGTAAATAATCCCATAATTACTTTTTATCTTTCTTCTCGTTGTTCTTAATAAAGAAAGATATAAGTTCGTCAATGTAGCCGAATATTTTATCGTCTTTTACAGATGGAGTCAATCTAACTACAATCTTAGCAGTAGCCAAAATCGCTATTAGTAACTCAGCACCATTGTCTAATAAATAACCTAATACTTCTTGCATAACTCTTTTTTTTAGTTAGTAAAGGAAAGTGAAAAAGCAGGGGAAAAGGTAGCGGTAAAACCTACTTCCTCACTCCTTTACGTTTGTTTTTAATTTTTATAATCTCTGCTACCCATTTATATATACCGAATGTAACCGCTAATACAAGCGAAGTTATCTGTAGAGATTGTTCTACATCGGATAGGCTTAAACCTATTGCTGTTAATTGTGCTATTGCCACTTCTGTTGTATTGCGGTCCATAATTTAATCTTCTATAATTTGTACACTATCTATTGCTAAGTCACCTACAAATCCTGTTGCGTTTTGACTAACAAAGTAAATATAGTAATCTGTTGAATTGTCTCTGTAGTTGTTTAGACTAATAGTTTTTTGTTGGTATGGGCTATATTGTGAGCTAAAATTACTCCAACTTTCATAGGCAGCCAATTCGGTTGCGTTAAGATGATTAGATGTTGCTGCATCATCTATATAAACGTATAAATCTCCTATTTGACTTCCGTAAGCGTGTACCCAAAATTTTAATGTTAAATCATTAGATGTGTTATTCATTTGTGGTATAACAGGTGTTCTCGCAACAAAGCAATAAGAGTTTCTACCACTAGAAACTTCTGTATATAAATATTTTGTGTTGTATTTAAAATATCCTGAGCTACCATCTGCAACACCATCTGATGGACCCGTACCTGCCGATGGCGTACTTAAGTTATCGCAATTCCATCCCTTTGTAGTTTTATTAGATGTTCTTCCCCAATATACGCCATTTGTAGCTAAAGCACCATTTACCCAACCATTTTGAGGACTCCAATTACCCGACGGACTTGTATTTGTTGTTTCTCCCTCAAATTTATAAATCAAGTTTATCAATGGTAAATAATTACCCGGAAAACTTCTATGTAAAACACTAGTTCTTAAAACATTTGTTATACTATATATATCTCCGGGAGCAACACCATCAACTCTTTTGTTATAACCAGGTGAAGTATATGTAATCCTTAATCCCATATCACCTCTACCCGATATAATACCTACAGGTGTATCTACTTGTGCGTTAGTTAAGATAACAAACCCAAAATCTTGTTGGTCGCTAGGATTCCAAGTTAAACCAAATAGCTCAGTAGAAGAACCTGCTAAAATATCTGTACCATAAGAGTTGTTTTTATAATATCTGTTAGAACCTGTCAAAGTAAGCTCCATAGAATCTGAACTAAGAGAGCCACCGGCAGGGGTTGCCAAAAAAGCTGCTTCTGCATAACTAGACCCATTGTAAACATACATTCTATATGTTAGTGATTCACTAAAACCTGTAGAACCTGCATTACCAAATCTAGCATTATGTGAACTACTAGCATTGGCTACTAACTCAACCCCTGTAATTGTAGCACCGGTAGGTATTTCTGTGTTGAAACAACCCTTCCACAAGTTCCCTCTATTACCTGCAGTAGAGCCTGATGCCACACATACATTAGTTCCGCTTGAAAGCATCCGTTCAGGATAAGTCCAAGAAACATAATTGTTACCATCGCCTAATGCAGTACCTAAAGTATTATAAGTAGTTGGTCCTTGTACGTTTGTAGTTGGCATACTAAATTAATTTTAAATAACCTGTAGGGTCATCAAAAAGACCATCAGGTATAAAAATGTTTTGTTCGTTATCCCAAACCCCTTCAAGGTCGTTTACACCATCTTGGGTTTTCCAATATTTATGTTGTTCGTGCGTAACATCGTTCACTAAACAAGTTTCCGTTTCAGGACTATATGTTGCTCGTATATATCTCATATTAATCGTGTATTACCCAATCTTGAGAAGGATTAAAATATATTACGCTTGAATTACTAGATAAAGCGTAACCTATTACTCTAACTACATCATATTGACCTGATGGATTTGTAGTTGTACTAGTTCCGGGTGTATTTGAAACATATAAAACATTACCTGTTTGTTGCGACCCCTCTATACCACTTACATTTACCATACCTCTAATACACATACCATTACTTGTAGGGCTAGTTCCAAGAGCTACTGCTAAAAATCCAAGAGCACCTACACTATAATCTGAATCAACTGCTACCCATCCTGAACTACTATAGTAATAAATTTGACCTGCTGCTGTTGTTCCTGTTCCAAAGTAAACAACTTCTGCTCCTAAACCAACAGCTCCAGCGTTAGTGTAAGTAGGTTGTGCTATTTTTATAGTAGTAGTTGCATTATCTAAAACCCATTCTGTTGAAGCTACTTTTTTAGAGTCATCTCCAGCAGGTGGTGAAGTGTTTAGAACAGTGTTTTGAGCTAAAGAACCGGATAAATTCGCAGCAAATAAATTCCCTACTGATAATATCTGTGAAGCAGGGTTATATTGAAAGCTAGTATCTCCACCAAAACTACCGTTGTCGTTATATTGTACGCTTTTAAAAGCTGTACTCCCAGTACCACCTGGAGTTCCACCCCCAGTTCCTGCATTTGCTATTACGAATGCAGTTGTAGCAATTTTTGTAGAATTATCTCCTACTGCTTGAGTGTTAGCCTCGCAATCCGTTAATGTTTTATTTGTGAGAGTTTGTGTATCTGTTAATTGTACTATGTTAGAATTTGTTATACTAGCTATCTTAGTAGCAGTAGCAGCGTTACCTGTGCAACTACCCGAAGAACCACTAACATTTCCTGTTACATCTCCTGTTATTGTTCCTGAAACTGTCGCATTAGTAACCTCTAGTGTTTCTGTTGCGGTCTCAAATGTAAAGTTAGAATTAGCAGCTAACTGACCTGACCCATTGTATTGAACCTCTGTTGTGTTACCTGCTGCAAATTGAGAATCATTAGTTGCATAGTTAGCGGAAGATATTAATGAACCTACAGGATAAGGAACATCAGCAGTTACAACTTGTGATACAGTTATACTAGTAGTTCCTGCTGCTAAATCAGCTCCTTGGTTCTCTATAGCTTTAGGCAAAGAGCCATCAGGATAACTTAATAGGAAAAAAGCACCACTAGGTATTTTACCCTTTAACCCTGTACCGGCTAAAGATATGGTGCTTATTTGTTGTCCACCTGTTATAGCTACACTTGTTTCGGCAAATGATTGACCTGCTAATATTTCATTTAGCCTTTCATTTACTTCTCTAACACCTGCATTTACCGCAAGTAAATCACTTTGTATTTTTTTAATTTTTTCCGCCATAATTAATCAGATTTTAGTCTAAACCATTCACCATCCATAGTTTCGCTTGAGGCTTTAAAATTACCACCCAAAAACATATAATATTCATATACACCATCATTATTTATAGAATATTTAACTATATCTAATGGGCTAATATTGGTACTTATTATACTACCCTGTAATATCTTTAGTGGGCTTTTTTGTAACTCTAAAAATTCTTTGGTTAAGAATTGTGTAAATGGTTCTTGCCCTGATGTAGCACCATCTCTGTATATATTTGAAGTTATAGGAATATTATCCCTGTCTGTTATAGAGAAAGTAGTGTCTGTTTCAGTAACACCTATTATAACATCCCCTAAATCATAGTTTTCAACTGCGGTTGTACCTGTAGAATATTCTGTGTACCTAGCCTCATTTGTATCTAAAGAGTTTGTTTCTTTAACTGTCAATGTAACACTTTCAACTACAGAATCTTTATCAACTAAATTTGAATTTGTTACAGAGGCAGCTCTGATTCCGTCTATTGCTTTTTGTTTTTGGTATCTAGTTTCTGTTAAAACCTTTACAAAGATTGTGCTTGTTTCTGACAATGTTGGGAGTTGGCAGTTAAATCTAAGGTCTTGAGTAGTAACGTAATCACTACCGACTGTCTTTACTTTAATAATATCTCCGTCTCTTTCTTGAAATTTCTTAGCATTTTTTATAGAACCAACAAAAGTAGAGTCGTTAAATTCTTTACTAAATAAACTATTGTATGGTGAATAAGTACCCGGAACTCTAGACAAACCTCTAGATAAAACGATTTGATTTTCGTTAGAAACCCATTCTAATTCATCGTCAGAGTTTACTGTTAAGTATTTTGTAGAGTTTGATGATACTGCTTTAATAGTTACAAAAGAATCAAAATTTTGTATACCTGAAAATAAACTAAACCCTGTTCCTAAAGTAAAATTACTTGTAGGTGTTGTCTCTGTGTATATGCTAAACCAATCTAAAGTATATATTTGGTCCTCTATAATTTGTCCTCCATAAGTGTAATTTTCGTCAGTTGTAATTTCAGGTCTATCTGTTATATTATCTCCTTGAGCTAATTCAAAGGCATTTTTCACAGATGTATATGTAGCTGAAACTGACCTATAAGGAGCTTCAAAAGTAAACGTAGAGCCACCTAAAAGTATTTCGTTTGTTTGGTCTATTGTAACTAAGTTTGTTTCTGTAATTCTATCAGCTACTGTAGCAATTTGTGTTGATTTATCAAATGGAGAGTATTTAACTATATTAGATGAGTTATCTACATAACTATTAGGTTGAACAAAATAATATTCTCCCCTCGCTAAAAAACCAACTAAATTAAATATTTTTAGACATTCTTTAAAAACATCTGAATCTTTATATTCTAAAGGAAAATTTCTGTCTGTTGCAAATGCTCCTTTACATATATAAAACTGTGAGCATTTAGCGATACCTGATGAAAAACCTGAATTGTTCCAATCTAAATTGATTTTCATAAAATCGTTTGTAGATGGCACTAAAAAATCTTCAGTAGAATATGCTATTACATTTGCTATAGTTCCTTCAAAATCATCAGACCAAAAGTGTAAACCATTAAGTTCAGCAGGTGATTGAATAGAATTGTCTGATTGTGTCCAAGTAAATTCTTGACCTGCACCACTACTTGTTATAGTCCCTATTGTTGCACTATTACCGCCACCATCTTTTATATATAGTGTTCCTGTTGTATATGAAGTACAATCAACTGATAAATAATATCCGTTACCAGGAACTAACACATCTCCTTCGCAAGATATTGGGTATCTTCTTCCTGTATCTGTAGCTGCATCTATAGTCAGAGCATTTACAGAAACCGAGTCGGCATCTTTTATTTCCCAACCTCTACTAGAACCACCTACAAAGTTACCATTCTTAACTAAGTTAGTCGCAGCAATATCCATATTCCTAAAGAAATCTTCAAAAACTCTAGCTACTTGATAGTTACTTTGTTTGTCTGTTTCACTTAGAAATGTTTTAAATTGTTCTTTTTCATAATATCCGTATGAATCAGTAGCGGTTAGAGAACAAACATATGGGTATGGTAAGTTTTCTATTGTGTCAAATCCGGGTTGTATGTAACCATACCACCATAAACTTGTGAGATTAGTATCGTTCTTGTATATTCTAATAAAAAAATCTTTAAAACCACCATCTAACACATCATACATAAACGATTCTTCATCATCATTTCTTGTAAATGTATTTAGTTTACACTCAGAGCCTAAAAATATTCTATCTCTAGTTGAACCCTGTCCGTTCCAAGTTATTTCAAAACCTTCACCGGCTAGTGATAAATCTTGAGTATTATATTCTGTTTCATTAACTGATATAGACTCAATAGTAAATGTAGAATAAACTCCACCACCGGCGTGATTTGTTATATATATTTTTGATGTTGATGAATTTCCTGCAACTATTTGAGCTTTATGAGTTCCGTTTCCTGTAAAATAAGTGTAAGCACCATCACTTAATCTAACACCGAAAGACCCATTACTATCCTTAACCTTTATCGTTACATAATATGTATCGTTATAAACAAACTCATTATTTATAGGTGTTGTTTGTTGTAATGTAGAAAGATTATTAGCATTTACACCTAACTTTAAACCACCATCAGATTGTATTGATGAATTATATGCACTCCAAAATGTTAAGCCATTTATGAATGTATTGTTTCTTATATATTCGTTACAATCTTTTTTAAATAAAAAGACGAACCAATCCGTACCTCTTTCGCCTTTAATTTTAGTTTCTTTAAATTGTCCGTATGATGCCATATCCGCTTACCTTCTATTTTTTCTTCTACTTGCTCTGTCAAACACAATTAGTAAATCGTCTCCTGATATTCTTACATCAGGTATAACAGTACCACCACCTAAAGCGTGGTTAGGTATTATCGTACCTGCAGTATCAGGAACAAACAACTCCGGTCCTCTTTCTCCTACTAAGCTCATTTTACCTAAAGGCGGTCTACCTCCGTTAGCAAATTGACCCCCCATAAGACCTGTAAGTATCTCCTTAAAACCTGTTGCTTTTTTTGGTCCAATACCGCCTAAAGTTGGAAAAAGAGAGAATATAGCAGCTAATACTGCTGCTTTTATCACTAACTGAGCTAACATTTTAGCAATATCTATAAATATGTTTTCAAGACCTCTACCTAAATGCTCTCCACTAACAAGTAAATCACTAAAAGCATCTGAAAAGCTAGTTGAAATAGTTCGACCTAACTCTTTTGTAGCATTTACCCATTTTTGAGTAGTGGCTAGTTGTTTTCTTTTAAGCCTTTCATCTTCTTGATAAGCCTCCCAAGCCCCTTCACCAAAAATCATATCATAAGCCCTTGCTATATCAGCCTTGCTTCCACCACCCGAACCTGCTTTTTGTTTTTTGGATTCCGTTCCACTTTCGCCACCAAAGTCGAATTTGAACATATCTTTAACACTACTTGCTATATTCTTCTTTAAGTTATTGTACTTTTCATTAGCCTTATCAAATGAATCGCCTAAACTAACTATTTTAGTTAATTCCTTATCGGGTATAATTTCAAATTCTTTACTCGGTGTAAAGTCCTCAAATATTTTTATACCCCAAAGAGCAGCCATATCTCTTATAAGCGTTACTGTGTCATTAAAAGTTCTAATAAAAAAGTTGGCTACTGAATTTGCGGTATTTTTTAATCTTTCTGTAATTGCTTTTCTGTTTACATCAGCGAAATAAGCTAAAGTAGAAAATGCTTTAACAATTAAATCAATTAGTATTAATATTGCAGCTAGTTTAATTGCAAAAACACCTAAAGCTACTAAAAATGGTGCTAAAGCTGCTACACCTGTTGCGATTACACCACCAAGACCACCAATCAACAACACAAGTGGTCCAATAAGAGATAGTAGCGTACCTACTACAACTATAATTTTTTTAGTTCTATCGTCTAAGGTTTTAAACTTAGAAGCTAAACCTGTAACAAACTCTATGAGTGGTAAAAATACTTTTGCTATTGTTGCACCAAGCTCTATTCGTAAACCCTCGATAGCTGACTTAAACTTCATAACCTTTGCAAAAGTGGTTGCACCCATCGCTTTTGCCATTTCCTTAAGCCTACCTGTGTTTGTTTCATACTCGGAAGTAAGCTCGGTTATTTTATCTAAGTTTTGTGATAGTATAAGTAATTGGTTGGCTGCAGTACGACCTACAAGTTCTTGTGCTTGTTCAAGGTCCATAGTACCATCTGCCATAGCGTGTAGTGTCTCGTTAAAAGGTATTCCCTTTTCGTGGAGGTCCATAAAGACCCTTCTAAGACCTGTACCTGCTTTTGATGCCTTAATACCATTATCCATTAAAACACCCATCATAGCAGATAGTTCTTCTACCTCTACACCTACTGCATTTGCTGAAGCTCCTGCGTGTCCAAATGCGGTTGCAAATGTACTAAGTTGCATAGATGAATTAGCTGCTGCACTAGCCAAGGTATTAGCTACCCTGTTAGAATCTTTAGCCTCTAGATTAAAGGCATTTATTGAAGATGAAACTGTTTCTGCTGCTAAAGATAAATCCTCTCCTGTTGCTAGAGCTAAATCTAATATAGCTTCTTCCATCCCCACGATTGCCTTGGGACTGAAACCTTTACGACCTAAAACTAATTGTAAATCTGATACTTGCCTTGCAGTAAATTGAGTAGTAGAACCCAATCTTTTTGCTTCATCTGTGAGCATTTTAAACTCATCTGCAGTAGCGTTGGTAACTGTCATTACCTTTGTCATACTATTTTCAAATTCAGAGAATGTATCAAAGGCTGCGTTACCTAAAGCGGTTAGAGGTGCAGTTATACCAAATGTTAAAGTAGAACCAATACGAGCTGCACTAGCAGCAAAACCACCTAGAGATTTGTTAGCTTTACCTAAACCTGCCTCTAAGCCCTTTATATTGGCTGCTACAATTATAGATATAGTTTTAAGTCCACCCATTATAATTATTTATTTAATTTTTTTAATATTTCTTCGTGTCTTGCTTTGACATCTTGTATGTGTTCGGGAGAAGAAGGTTTTAATTTAGTGTTTTTATCCCACGGAAAAGGTAATATTTCTTTAGGCTTAAGTTTCTTTTTAGAGTGTGGTGATAGCGTAGAGTGTACGACCATCCTAGTTCTCTCCCAATCGTTTTGGATTTTATGCTCTTGAAAAGAGTTAAATCCTACTAGCTTGTTGTTAAAGGCTCGTGGAGTTAAATCATAAAGTTCATCATAACCTAACCCCACTCTGCCTAAACCTATTTGTTCGAGTTTATCCCAATTAATATCACCGGATTCTTCATCGTATTCTTCCCCCTTACTTACTTTCCCTCACTTTGAGGTTGGTCTAGTTGGAAAGCCTCAAATATCTCGTTGATTTTTGAAAAGTCCTCGTTATCAAGCCATTCTTCAATATCGCTTATTTTGTGATTAAATGGTTCGCCAATTTTCTTAGCACCATACTTTAATCCAAAAAAAGTGATAATTCCAATGTGGTCTATCTCCGAACCTAACTGATTCATTTCGCTTAACTTCAAACCACATTTATTACAAATATCTTTTAAAGCTAAATAACTAAATCTTATAGGTCGTTCCTGACCTCCTAATTCTACCTTTTTCATTTTACCCTTTTTAAGTTAATTATGCTACTACTTGAGTCAAGTCCTCTGTTCCTGTACAAGTGATAGAGTACGTTGTATTGTCCTCAAATCCTGCATCAGCAGATAAACTTGTGATGTAAGCCTGACCTGTGTAAGTATCACCACTATCGCCAACTGTAAAAACTACTGTTACTTCAGGGTCGGTTGCTACATTTGTCATAGTTGTAAAAGCATCTGAGAAAATAGTTTTACTTGTACCATCTGTTAAATCTACAAAACCATCTCCTGATACTTCCCAAGAAATAATACCTGCTAAGTTTTTAGTAAAACCTCCTGATTGCTTAGAAGAAGCATCTCTTAGTTCTCTAGAAATTGATAGACTACAAGAAGTAGCGTGAGAAATAACTTGCCCACCTACACTTAATGTTACGTCTGTTGCATTTTGAACTGCCATTTTATTTTAGTTTTTAATTATTAAACAATCGAAATTAATGTTTTTGTAGAACTTTTCAGCGTTCTTATAATAGTCATCGTCTAGGTCTATAAACCTAAATTTAGCAGTATAAGATTGCCCATCCTCGGTATAAGTAACCGAATACAAGTCCAAAGCCTCTACAATTGCTTTAGCTTGATTATATGTTGTTCCGTAAGAGTCAGCAAAACAAGCTAACCTAACAGATAGATTACAAGAATTTAAAGAAGCACCTTTAGACATAAAGTTAGTTACATTTGTTATTTCGTAAGTAACTGCAGGGTAATCTACTTCTTGTGGTATAATAACAGGAAATACTTTTTTATCTCCAATCTCTTTAACTGATGCAAAACTAAGCACAAATTGTCTGTTAGTACCCGGCTCGTCTTGGTCTAACTCAAAATTCACATAACGAATATTTCCATATTGACCTGATTTGAACGTAAAACTATAGGTTATATATTCTTCTTGAGCTGTAGTTGGCAGCCATTCACCTTGTAAGACTTCGCTTCCATAAGTAGTAGTACCAACATTAACTCTAATTGGATAGAATGGAGCCGAATATTTTATTGTTACAATATATTCTTTATTTGCATCTGCAACAAAACCGGATGATACAATTGGGTTTCCTACATCTAAAGGGTGAATACCACCCTGTACAAATAGATTTCCCTCTGATGTTATTGATACTTCAGTAGGTGGGTCTACCGAATTCCAACTATATGTATTAGATAAAGGAAATGTTGCATTAAACAATTCTTGCGATTTGCCTGAATCGTTAGCTACATTAAATGCTGCGTTTCCGTTTAACCTATCTACTATTTTTTTACCTATTACTGCAAACATCTAAAATCCTGCTTTTCTTATCATTTTTTCTAATAACCTACCTAAGTCCTTTTGAGCTTTATTTGATACTTGTTCGCCCATCCTTTCAGCAGTTGCCCTAAAAACATCAGGGTATTGAATAAACTTTTTACCCCTATAATAGCCCTCAATTTGCATAGCAGCTAAATTTCTACTAGCTCCTTTTCTCCAATAGTGAGGGTTTACTTTTTTCGCCATTGGACCAACGAATAAGCCCGGTTCTCTAGATTTTCTTGCAGTAGTAATCCCTATAGTGTCTGCGGTCCTTTTACCAAAAACATAACTCTTAGATGTAGGGTTATATCTTCTACCCGGATTTTTACTTGCAAACTGCTTTTTATAAGCCTTTTGCATACCTCTAGCAAGTTGATTAGCTGCAGGTCTCAAAGACTTGTTTATTTCAGTCCTTGATTTTCTAGCAGTTAAGCCTAAAGACATAAGCCCTTTTTTAACCTCATTTATACCCTTGACCTCTATGCGAAAATTTTGCTTCTTGCTTGACATTATACTACGTTTTGTGTAGGCAAGTCCTGTTTAACAAAAATTTCTATATATTCTTTTCTAGGGTCAATAACAAAACCTACAATATCGTAAACATCTCCGGTTGATACTTCTTCAACTATCCAATTTGAGGCAATTCTTTTTGTTGCACTTGAATATCTTACAGTATAAACAAATCTACCATAAGATTGGAGTTGCTCACCTTCAAACTTTTCCTCTATATCTCTTAGGGTTTTTACATTTTTGTTTGCCCAAACAGTAGTCTGAGTAACATAACTCTTTTCAGAACCTCCAAAAGAATCAATAGTAGTTGCTATAGACTTAATCTTTATTCTTTGATTAAAGTCCCCTGCTTTTATTTTGCTAATAAATGCCATATCTTAGTGGTAGCATTTATAAGGTTGTAGTAATATTTCAGAAGCCATAGGGAATCTACGTTTTCTATCTTCTCTGAAATAATACATATCACTAACTATAAGTTTTAATGCTTGTTTTATTGCTTGTGGCACATCACTAGCTGCATCCCCAAAACCTGTAATAAATTCCACCCAAAACACATTAGCAGCATCCTCTTTCAAAGTTACATTAGGAAATGAACTTGTAAGATAAAATATAGATGGATTAGAATATGTATCTACATATGCTGCATCAGAGCTTTGAGTAACTCCGTTTTCATCTATGTACCAAATTGGATGTTGGTCGTTACCTCCGTGTTGTAATTTCAACCTAGAGTTAGGGAATATTAACGAACCCTTTTTAATAACCTCGTTATAATAAAGTCTATATTCGTGGTCTATAAAATGCCGACCACAGTAATTTTCTGCCATTTCAGTAGCAGAATCTATATATAGACCCAATAAAGTATCTTCATCTGTCGTATCAATACGAAGATGTGATTTAATTTCATCTACAGTAACGACCTTAGTTGTTGGGTTATCTAATACCGATAAATCGCCTTGTTTGTAGGTGTTTGGGTCTAAATACATAGATTAGTTTTTATTAAAGTTAAATAAAGGGAAGTCCCGAAGGACTCCCTTTTATTAATTTAAGCTATACTTATTATGATTGGATGCTCTTTTGGAAGATAGAATCTGCTTGAGCTACTACACCATCTACAAGACCGGTAGCTACCATTCTAGCACCACCTTTACCTGCAAGAGTGTAAGGGTCAAACAAAATATCCAATCCACCGAATACTCCTAAGTGTACTTTAGAGAAGTCACCACAAAGAACTTTGTCTTTACCTGCAGTACCATCAGAACCTAAAGCAGAAGTTACAAAGTAAGGTGTGTTGTTGATTACTTTCTCAGCTAAGTTTAAGTAACCTGCAGTGAAGTCAGCACCTGCTGCAGTAGCGATTGCACTCCAAGCATCAGGGTTCATAATGTAAGCAATTCTAGCGTCTAAACCTGCTCCTGCTCCAACTACTTCAGCTTCAAGACCTGCTAATACTCCTATAGAAGCTGCAGTTGTACCTGTTCCTCCTGCTGCTGCAACAATAGATTCAGGTGCAGAAGTAACATTTCCTTCAGCCAATAAAGCTGCTTCCATCTTAGCCATCATAGAAGCTGCGATGTTTTTTCTCAAAGCACCTTCAAGACCTGCGTTTTGTACTAAAGACTCAGGACTCATTTCTACTAGAGAAATAACCTTTTTAGGTTGTAGAGTTTTTTGTGCGATAGAACCTGATGCAGGAAGGTTTGTTGCTGCGGTTGCCTCTGCTGCCCAAGAAGAAGTGATACCTTGTACGATAGGGAATTTTCTATCTGCACTCAATCCTGAGTAGAAGTTAGAACCTGCACCTACCAATACAGAAGCTGCCTGTAGTTGGTCTATAAAGCTAGATACTTCAGTACCTGCAGAGTTAGCAGTAGTTACTGCACGTTGCTCTGAACCATTCAATACAGAGTAAGGAATAGCGATACCTTTGAATTGTTGGTGTGGGTTCTCGTTACGAGCTTCTTGGTCCATCTCAGCAACAAGACCTGTTACACGACCTGTGTAAGCTGCTTTAGCTGCATCTACAAAAGAAAATTCTCTGATTTCTTTAGACTCTTTTACATTCTGAGTTCCAAAAGAAACAGGTGCAGAAGCGATTTCAGCGTTAAGTTTTTCTTGTCTCTCAACCAATTCAATGTTTTTCTTTAGAGAGTCGATTTTATCCATTTTTGTATCGTAAGATACTTGCTCGTCATCATTGAAGTTACGAGACTCAGTTTTACAAGTTTCAAGCATAGTGTTTGCTTCTTCAATCAAACCTGCTCTTTCTTGACGTAATTCTACGGAATTTTTCATCTTTTTAAAGTTTACTTTTAAGTGTTAATTCATTTTGTAATAAAGTGATTTTATTAAGTGTTTCTTCACTATCGCATATTTGTTCTTGCTCTACTACTTCCTCATCCTTCTCGGAAATTTCTTCCTTGATTTGTTCCAAAGCCCTTAGAGCAACATCAGTATTGGCATAAGCACCAACACCTACTATAGAAACATCAAATAGTCTAGCAACTTTTTTAATGTTTCTTTTATGGACATCACCATCTTGAGTCCACTCATCATCTTCAACTGTAAAAGCAAAAGACGATTCGTACAATAAACCTCTACGCATAAGTTCAGCGACATCGTTACCTGTAGAAGTGTTTGGTAAAGTTCCATCATAT
>Ga0213865_10000567_pt1 | contig 25022 bp, 19 predicted proteins | sample PICome_6_FD_160100 | JGI IMG/M metagenome (GOLD analysis project Ga0213865, IMG submission 160100) | Coastal seawater microbial communities near Pivers Island, North Carolina, United States - PICO282 | ecosystem: Environmental > Aquatic > Marine > Coastal | place: USA: North Carolina...
CACCAACCTACTCTTGTTTTATCGGGGTAGTAAACTCCGGCTATGTAAGAGCCCTGAAGACTCTTTCCGGTATATGTTTCTTCGAAATTAGCGCGCTGGCCCATGCGGCCGTTACCAATCGAAAACAAACTCTCGCTCTTAGGATGATTTTTAGAATCCCAACCGCGCTCGATGATCTTCCAAGGGTCTACCTCAGTATATTTATTGAACATATGATGTGTGTAAGCTTCTTAAAAGTGAGCTACCAATGCTTCAGGAGTCGTATCGCCCAATGCGGTGAAGTGGATATCTGCCCGCAAGGTTTCAGCATCGCCGATACCTACGCTTGACATTCCACCTGTTTTGGCCGCTTGGACCCCAGCGATGGAGTCTTCAAACACGACACATTCTGACGGTTCTAGTCCTAGAGCCTCTGCTCCTTTCAAAAATACCTCTGGATGAGGTTTGCCGTTTACCACATTATTCCCATCAATTATCGCAGTGAATAATGGAGTGATGCCCAATTTTTCCAAAATCATGGGTGCGTTTTTCGAAGCGCTACCCAACGCGATTTTCAGGCCTTGGTCGTAGGCAGTCTGCAAGAAATCCAATGCTCCTGGTAGCGCATCCTGCGGGCCTAAACCCTGCACCAACTCTAGATACCACTCGTTTTTCTCTACCATCAAAGTTTGGAACTCTTCTTCACTCACTGTAGCGCCCGTCCATTCGATGATTTTCTTGAGCGAATCTACTCGGCTCACGCCTTTGAGCTGCTCGTTTTGTTCTTCAGTAAAGTCGCCGCCCAATTTTTGAGCAAGTCGACGCCATGCTTGAAAATGAAAAACGGCGGTATCTACAATAACGCCGTCTAAATCAAAAAGGAATCCTTTAATCATGTGATCGGTTTAAACTTTATAGGCATCGAGCACTTTCAAGTACTCAAGGTGATACTTAATGAGTCCGTCCACAGGTTTGCGCATGATTTGTCCAAGACGCATTCCGCGCTCTTCTAAAACCTCTTCAAGAATCTCGTGGAAGATGGCGCCAACACTACCCACAAAGTGCACAGGGACTTCTTTGCAGTTGTCGAAACATGCGATGTGGATATCCGCGAATTTTGCGAATCCTTCGCGTACAATTTGCTTCACGTACGGGTGCTCCATGTGTTTTCCAGCAAATCGGCTGAAAGACGCGAGGTATACGTTTGCATTAGGCTTGTTGTATACGCTAGTGATGATCTCATCTTTGTCCAATTGGTATGTGTTGAAGAAATCCTCAGCCATTTCCGCAGGGAGCTTTTTGTATAAAAAATCGGATACCAAACGCTTGCCTATGAAGCTCGCTGAACCTTCATCGCCAAGAATATATGCCAAGGCAGGCACTTCTTCGCTTACTTCAGCCCCATCAAAGAAACAGCTGTTTGATCCTGTGCCTATAATACAAGTGATTGCAGGTTCTCCCGTGTAGGTCGAGTAGGCACTAGCTACGAGATCGTGATCGACATTAACGTGTGCATTGGGAAGTACTTGTTGCAAACCGTCTTTAACAATGTCTTTCAAACTTTCAGAAGATGCACCCGCGCCATAGAAATAAACGAATTCTACTTGCGTATGGAAATTCTTAACCACCTCGTTCTCACTCAACTCCTCATGAATAAAAGAAGCTGAATGAAAATAAGGGTTGAACCCCATTGTAGAGAAGCGCTTGTGTTCCGTGCCGTCTGAGTTGAGAACCACCCAGTCGCATTTCGTAGAACCACTTTCTGCAATTAATATCATAGCGAGTTATTGTAAGTCCCCGCGGCCCACCGCGGGGACATTAAAATAATATTAAGCTAAACGCTCAACTAGGTTTGCCAAACGTGCAGAGTACCCGGCCTCGTTGTCGTACCAACCTAGAACTTTAACTAAGTTTCCTTTTGCTGAAGTAACGCCAGCATCAAAGATACAGCTGTGCTTGTCGCCAACGATATCAGAGCTTACGATTGGGTCTTCAGTGTACATTAGAATACCTTTCAATGGACCCTCTGCAGCTTCTTTCATTGCAGCATTGATTTCCTCAGCAGTCACTTCTTTCTTCAACTGAACAGTTAAGTCAGTAGCTGAACCAGTGATGGTAGGAACACGCATTGCGTAACCGTCTAGTTTTCCTTTCAACTGTGGCAATACCAAAGCAACCGCTTTTGCTGCACCTGTTGAAGTAGGAATCATGTTCACTGCTGCTGCACGAGCACGACGCTTGTCAGAGTGCGGCGCATCTTGGATACGCTGGTCAGAAGTGTACGCGTGGATCGTACACATGAAACCGCTTTCGATTCCGAACTTCTCGTCCAATACTTTCGCCATTGGAGACAAACAGTTGGTTGTACAAGAGGCGTTACTTACCATCGTATCGTCTGCAGTCAATTCGCCGTCGTTTACACCCAAAACAATGGTTTTGATGTCGCCTGAAGCTGGAGCACTGAGCGCTACTTTCTTAGCACCTGCTTTGATGTGCTTGCCCATACCTTCTGCATCGCGGAAGAAACCTGTAGATTCAATAACTACGTCGATACCTAGTTCTGCCCAAGGCAAAGTTTCTGGATCGCGCTGAGCGTATACAGTAATCTCCTTACCATTTACGATTAAGCTGTTCTCAGTGTGCTCTACTGTACCGTTGAAACGACCGTGTGCACTGTCGTACTTCAACAAGTGAGCGAGCATATCAGTAGCTGTCAAATCATTGATCGCTACGATCTCTACGTTGTCATTTTCGATCAAGTTTCTGAATGTCAAACGACCGATGCGGCCGAAGCCATTGATTGCAATTTTACTCATAATCTGGTGTGTTGTTAGGTTGCTAGAATTCTAGCGATTGTTAGCATTTCTTCGTCTAAATCTGTGGTCTTAGAAATTGCTTCTGATAGAGGCGTGTAAACTACTTTTTGATTGATCATTCCCGTCATGACTTTCGCCTGACCGTCCATTAACCCTTTTACAGCGTAGAAGCCTAATACCGAGGCTAAAACACGATCGTTGGTCGATGGTGATCCTCCGCGCTGTGTGTGTCCAAGGTTGGTCACCTTAACATCAATGCTTGGGAATTCTTTCTTTACTGCCTGTGCAATCTCGAAGATGTCGCCGAGGTGGTTCCCTTCTGCGACCATAACGATGTTGGAAGTTTTACGCTTTGCTTGCGCTTTGCGTAGGTCTTCAAACAAATCATTATACGTGCTCTTTTTTTCAGGGAGGATGATGCTCAAGGCACCTGTAGCCATACCTGTTGAGGCAGCAATATATCCAGTATCTCTACCCATTACTTCAACAAAGAACAGGCGGTTGTGTGACGAGGCGGTATCGCGGATTTTATCGACACTCTCAATGACCGTATTGGTAGCGGTGTCGTACCCAATGGTAAAATCGGTCCCGTACAAATCGTTATCGATCGTTCCCGGTACACCGATGACGCGAATATTATGTTCTTCGGCAATCTTTAGGGCCCCTGTAAAAGAGCCGTCACCACCGATCACTACTAACGCATCAATATCTCTCTTCTTTAGGTTCGCTGCCGCCTTCGCGCGCCCTTCTGGCGTTCTGAATTCTTGGCTTCGCGCACTTTTCAAGAAAGTACCTCCGAGTGCAAGGATGTGCTTTACACTATCTGTGGTCAATTCTACGATATCATCTTCTATCATTCCTTCGTACCCACGGTAAGCACCAAATACTTTTTTGCCGTGGTACAAAGCGGTCCTTGTGACCGCACGAATGGCAGCGTTCATTCCAGGGGCATCGCCACCTGAGGTAAGAACTACGATATTGTTAATCTCATCAGACATAGTCGCAAAGATAGCAACTAAGTGTAAATAATACACTTATTAAATAATTACTGCTTATCTTCAAGGACCCCAAATTTAACAACATACTTAAACTTACCATGAGTGAATTGAAGGATATCAATCCGAATATTAGCGTTGACTGCGTAATATTTGGGTTCGATGGAGAGCGACTTAATGTTCTCCTGATAGAAGAAAAAGACATCGGCCAAGGTATTCTTAGAATGCGTCTTCCGGGGGATTTGATTCACCGTGGCGAAGGGCTTGACGATAGCGCCGACCGCGTATTGTGGGAGCTGGCAAGTCTCAAGAATGTTCACCTACAACAATTTCACACCTTCGGCGATCCACTTCGCGTCAATGCTGAAAAGGATAGAAAGTGGTTGGAATTGTATCGCGCTAATCCAAAAGAAAGGGTAATCACTGTGGCCTATTATGCTTTGGTGAAAATGGCCGATTTTGTCCCAAATCCGTCGAGCTTTGCGGGCGAGGCACTATGGGTAAATATTCGGGAGATTCCTGAATTGGCCTTTGATCACAATTGTATCGTTGATGTAGCCTTGACCAAACTCCAAAGTCATTTTGAATTGAATAAAACGGCTTACGAGTTACTGCCGCCGAAGTTTACATTGAACCAGTTGCAGCAGTTGCACGAAGCCATTACGCAGGAAGAACTGGACAAGCGGAATTTCCGGAAAAAGATCGTCCGTGAAAAGATGATTGAAGCCACGGAAGAAAAACAAAAAGGGGTGCTTCACAAGCCGGCCCGATTGTACCGGGTTAAATCAGAAGATAGCCTCGCTTAACGCAAAAAGCACCTCGTTCGGTTAAAAAATGGGCCGATTCAGTTAATACCGCCTTTTTACACGCTTCGAATAAATAAGTGTATTCTTTACATTTGAAGGATACAACACTTAACACCAAAACATGAAGCGATTCTCACGTTTACTCGTGGCTCTTTCACTCTTAATAGGCGGCGCAGTTCATGCCCAGTCTGTTTCGGGGACGGTGGTAGATGAGTTCAATGAACCTTTGCCGTCTGTAGCCATTTCAGTTGATAAAGGTGGAGCAACCTCTACCAATTTCAACGGTCAATATTCCCTTTCATTGAAGCCAGGGAAGTATGCCATTACTTATTCATTCATTGGTTACGAACCGGTGGTGAAGGAAGTAGAAATTAAAGGCAAGCAAATCATCAATGTAACTATGAAGCCTGCAAGCAACCAGCTCGACGAGGTTGTCGTTGTAGGTTACGGTGTGGCTCGTAAGCGCGATCTTACTGGATCTGTAGTGTCGCTGAAGACCAAAGAGCTTACCGACATTCCAACACCTTCTTTTGAAAATGCCATTCAAGGAAAGGCTGCAGGGGTTCAGGTAATTACTGGTTCAGGTATTGCGGGATCAGGCTCAATGGTACGTGTTCGTGGTGTGGCCTCTATTTCAGCAGGTGGTGATCCCCTATACGTAGTAGACGGTATTCCAATTACTCAGGATTACTTCCTTAACGGTAACCGTGGTGGTTTTAACACCAACCCATTGGCAACGATTAACCCGAACGATATCGAATCTGTAGAGATCTTGAAGGATGCGGCTGCAACAGGTATCTACGGTTCTCGTGGTTCTAACGGGGTTGTATTGATTACCACTAAAAGAGGGAAGAGCAAGAAGTTGGCATACAACTTCTCCTCGCGCGTTGGTTTCTCGAACCCAACGGCATTGCCGAACATGATGAATAAGGACGAGTACCTTCAGATGTACGAAGAGGCTTGGGTAAACGACGGCAACGTTGGTGTGCCTGAACTGCCAGGTAACCGTATGAGCTGGGCAGAAGCACAAGCTGCTGAAGGAACAGATTGGGTACAAGAAACCATCCGACAGGGCATTAAGCACGGGTATGACTTCTCTGCTTCGCGCGGCTTCAAGGGCGGAAATTTCTACGCCGGTCTATCGTACAACGACAACCACAGCTATTTGGCGGGCAACTCTTACGAGCGTCTATCTGGTCGTATCAATGCAGATTTTGACATTACGAAACGATTCAAATTAGGATTGAGCACGTCGCTATCTCGCGGAGTGAACAACCGTATTGACGCAGCCTGGTCGGGTGGTTTTGGTGAGGCGATGTCTCGTGCACTTCCAATCTATCCTATTTACTACGCTGAAGACGAGTACGACGACGACGGCAACCTCGTTGCCTCGGCTGGTGATTACTGGTTGAAAGGTGGAATTAGCCTAAACCCAGTGGCACAGCGTGATATGAAAGATTGGACGGCTATTGAAGATCGTTCGATCAACAACATCACTATGAACTACAAATTGAACGACAACTGGACCTTCCGAGGTCAAGGGGCGTTCGATTACATGCATTTCGAAGATCACATTTGGGAGAAGCCGGGCTACGATCCTACATACAAGGATGCGGACGGCAACTTCTTAGGTCGTGCAAACATGTACCCGTACAGTGTCTACAACACTTCGGGTAATGCTACGGCCAACTACATCAAAGATTTGGGCGAAGACCACCACATCAACTGGTTGATTGGCTCAGAGTACCAATACAATAGAATTAAGCGTTGGGACGGCTACTACGACAGCGAGGCTGTTGGTCAGATCCGCGAAACGGGACAGTGGGTAAATGATCCATTGAGCTATATAGAAGAATATGCTTTTGCTTCTGCTTTTACTCGTTTGAATTACAATTTCAAGGGTAAATACTACGCCGAGGCGTTGATTCGTCGCGACGGTTCTTCGAAGTTTGGTCCTAACAATAAGTACGGAAACTTCCCGGCAGCTTCGGTAGCTTGGGTACTTTCTGACGAAGACTTCATGGCCAATCTACCTGCAGTGAACTTCTTGAAGTTGAAGACTTCGGTAGGTAAGAACGGTAACTCTGCTATTCCATCTTACCAGTGGTTCGGTTACTATAACGTAGCCAACAACGGTTACGGCGGTCAGACGTACCGTTACCCTGTGATTCGTGAAAACGCAGATTTGCGTTGGGAGACATCTACTACCTATGATGTGGGTCTTGAGTACGGATTGTTCAACGATCGTGTTTCAGGTGAATTGGCCTGGTACCGCAAGCAAACGAACGACATGCTATTGAATGTAACGCTTCAAGGTTCTACGGGATTCGGTTCTTGGTGGGACAACGTAGGTAGCGTATACAATACAGGTGTTGAATTTGCCATCAAATCGAGAAACATCGTGACAGATAACTTCACGTGGACCACAGACTTCAACATTGCACGTAACTACAACCAGATTACTTCTATCGGTGAGTACTCGCCAGATGCAGTAAGTGGTGGTACGAACGACACTCGTGTCGTTGTGGGAATGCCGATTGGTACCAACTACCTCGTTCAATTCTCCCACGTAGATCCTGCGAACGGTCTGCCAGTTTACCTCGACAAAGAGGGCAACGAGACCTATACTTGGGACCTTCAGAACCGTGTAGCAGTCGGTAATGTAATGCCAGACGCTATTGGTGGTTTGACGAACACTTTCAATTATAAAAACTGGGAGTTTGGCTTCATGTGGGTATTCACGATCGGTGGAGATATCTACGACAGCTCTTCGAAGCGTCAGATGGGTGTTGTGACCGATTGGAACATGCGTACAGATTTGTTCGACCGCTGGCAGCAGCCGGGTGATATTGCAACATACCCACGTCTCAGCCGTGACTACCGCACCTACGGTTCAAACACGGAGTGGATCAACACCAACCTATGGTTACACGACGGTACTTATGCTCGTCTACGTAACGTGAAATTGAGCTACCGTGTACCGCAAGAAAAATTGACCAAGAACGTAAAAGGTATGACCGTAAATATCACCGGTACGAACCTCATTACGCTTACAAATTTCATCGGTTTGGATCCAGAGATTGCTCGTGATTTCGAGAATGCTACCGACCGTAACATGTCACCGAATATTACGTACCTCACTCCCCCGCAGGAGAAGACGTACAACATTGGTGTAAACATTAACTTTTAATCCTTAGCAATCATGAAAAAGATAGTAGCACTTTTAGCACTTGTAGCGATTGTAGTAGGAAACTCATCGTGTGAGCGTATCCTAGATTTCAAAGCGGATACTACGTCTCAAATTCCAGCAGATTCAGCCATCGTCACTATCGAGGATGCAGAGCAATTGTTGGTTAGCGTTTATGATGTTGCGGCAAACGCCTTCAACGGCCGTTTCCAAAACATCCCTGAAGTAATGTCGGATAACCTTGCCGACCCGCTAGGTTTGAACGGTGAGTATGCACAGATCTACCGTTGGACGTCTTCGTTCTTTAACGGTTCATTCGGCGGTGAATACCGCGATGCATACATCGCAATCTACCGCGCCAACACCTTGTTGGAGGAGGTTGCCGACCTAGAAGGTGCAACCGCAGAGAGCATCGAGAGAATTTCTGCTGAAGCAAAATTCATTCGTGCACTGTGTCATTATCATGTAGTTCGTATCTGGGCCTTGCCTTACGGCTATACCTCAGACAACAGTCACCTCGGTATTCCATTAAAGTTAAGCGCTGATCAAACGCCGCAAATGCGCGCAACAGTTGCTGACGTGTATGCAGCAATTGTTTCAGACCTGTTGGATGCGGAGGCAGACCTTCCTGCAGACAACGGCATCTTTGCCGACCAAATGGCAGCGAAAGGTCTCTTGGCTAAGGTGTATTTGGAAATGGGCGATTTTGCCAATGCAAAGGCAAAAGCTTCAGAAGTAATTAGCTCGGGGTCTTACAGCTTGGAGCAAGATTTAACCAAGCGTTTCAACGACCATCCTAATACAAGCTTGCCGGCAGAATTCATATTCACCTTGGTAAGTACTAATGAAGTAGTAGGCGGCGACACCTTGGTTGATGAGCGCGGTTCAGGTTATGTTTGGAACTACCGTTCTGACGACCCTAACGCTAACCCTGCACTCAAAGCATCTGCAGATTTATACGTTGCCGCGACAAGCGACACGAATGACCTACGCGGTCAAACATGGTACGACATCCGCAACGCAGGTTCAGCTGACGAGTTGTACATGATCAGCAAGTTTGACGCAAGTTTCATTGATGTACCACTCATCCATTTAACAGAAATGTATTTGATCTACGCAGAGTGTAATGTCCGTTTGAACGGCGATGCTGATGGTACAGGATTGGGCTACATTAATGACCTAAGAACACGAGCAAATGTTGCTTCCTTGAGCTCGCTCTCGGTAAGCGATGTGATGAATGAGCGAAGATTAGAGATGGCCTGTGAAGGCGATCGTTTGTTCCAGCTTAAGCGTCAAGGAGTGCTCGGCGAAATTCAGAAGATTAGAGGTGTAGATTGGGATTGCCCAGGAATGGTACTCCAATTCCCTAACTTTGAAGGAACCGCCCAAGGATTTATTTATAACGAAGAAGGAGGCTGCGAATAAAGCAGTTTAGCGATATGAAAAAAGTAACATTATTTATTGCGAGCGCCTTGTTAATCATGGGCGCATGTAAGCCGGAGGTTGGATCTATTGGACCGGCATATGAGGCCGGTGCAGGTATCATAGGTACATGGGAGTTGACCAACGCGGATCAAACAGATCTAACGCTGCCCGTACCAGAAACAAGAGATATCAGTTCGTTCTACCAAAACAATCAAGATAAATGGGTGGTAGTGTTCAGCGAGGACAGTACGTATACCGTAAACTCGCAGGGCCCAGGTTTCGATTTGTTTGGTGCCGGAGGTACTTGGAAGTACAATACGCCAGAATTCCCTTCTGAGTTGCATTTGACTCAGTTTGACACTGTAACGACGGTATTGCCTTTGGGCAATATGCCACGTTCCATCGATCAGAACGTGAGCATTGTCTACGACCGTATTCGTTGCGACAAGCCAAGCGTATCTTACACATTAACCTTCACTAGAAAATAAGCTCAGATGAAAAAGATTAGCACACTATTCGCATTGACTTTGGGCCTAAGTGCTTCGGCTCAAATCTCAACAATCCCTGACGAGAACATCGACCCAGCAGATTCTTTGGAAATCATTTTTGACCCATCTGCTCTCGACCTCGCTGTAGGTCACCAAGACCTTTTGAAGCAGGCGGTAGATGCAGGTGAAGACATGTACATTTGGACGTGGAAGCCAGCCGAACACCCGGACGGTCACCCTTTTGTAAACGGAACCGGTTCTGCCCCTTGGAAGAACTCTAACGAGGCCATGAAGATGACCAAAAATTCGGACGGTACGTTCTCCTGGAAGATTGTCCCAACCTTATTTTACGAGGTGGATGCAACAACTGTTTATAACGAAGACATTCACTTCTTGGTGAAGGCAAAAGACGGTGGTGGTTATGGTGATCCGGATGTAAAATCGGACGACCAGAGCATTGCAATTGATCCTCCTGCAACGGAGCGAAATCCATTCTACCACTTCCCTACGAAGGTGAAGATTGACGACGTAGTAACGTTGCGTTACGAGAACTGGAGAGAGGAAAAAGTATCGATGCAAAATTTAGCATCTGACGACTGTTATGCCTACGCTAAAGTGGTGTATACGAACGGTTCCGTAGCTCAGATAGAAAGTCCTTTTAACGCGGGAACTAATCCTAAACTAAAGATGAACTTTATTGGTGATGGAAACTTTGAAATGCACCTTGTTCCCAACGAGCATTTTACGCTTGATCCGAACAATGAAGTTGATTACTTAGAGTTCATTGTCATTAAGAAAAACTTCGCAACGGGCGCCGACAGAGTTACAGAAGCGGTCGTTGTTCCGATTTTCTGTCAATAATATTTGGCTGAAAGCCAGCTTAGAACCCGGCCCAGTGCCGGGTTTTTTCTCCACCAACACTCAGAGAAACATGCATAACAAACCTAAACTCAGTTTTTGGCAGATTTGGAACATGAGCTTCGGCTTCTTGGGAATCCAGTTTGGATACGCCCTACAAGGCGGGTTCATGAGTCGTATTTTTGAAACGCTTGGCGCCGACGAGCACAGTCTGCCATTATTGTGGATTGCAGCGCCGCTTACCGGGCTTATCGTGCAGCCTATTATTGGGCAGATGAGCGACAATACTTGGCACCCAAGGTTTGGACGTCGTCGCCCCTATTTTCTGATAGGTGCTATTCTTGCTTCTCTCACATTATTGGTGGTGCCGCATAGTTCGGCGCTTTGGATGGCCGCGGGTGGTTTATGGATTCTTGATGCAACGATGAACATCAGTATGGAACCGTTCCGTGCTTTAGTGGCAGATAAATTGCCAGACAGCCAGCGCAGTTTCGGATTTGTGGTTCAGACACTCATTATTGGTGTTAGTACTTGGGTGGCTTCAAACTTGCCGCTGATGGTTAGCTCGTTAGGTGTAAGCAATGAAGCTGCTCCGGGAGTTGTGCCTATGTCGGTACAGGTTGCTTTTGGAATTGGCGCTGTAGTATTTATTCTCTCCATTCTTTACACGGTATTTACCACAGACGAGTACCCACCGGAGGACATGGAGGCTTTCCGTGCGGAGCAAAAAGAAAAATCGGGTTTAGCGAACACTATTTCTGAGGTGTTTAAAAACATCGCGGATATGCCGAAGACGATGAAGCGTTTAGGCGTGGTCCAATTCTTCTCTTGGTTTGCTTTCTTCTGTATGTGGTCCATGGCCAATCCTGCATTGACGGATCACGTGTTTAATGCTGCGAAGCCGGAGGCCATAGATTTCGCCGTAAGTACTGCGGAGCAAATAGACGCCTACCAAATAGCTGACAAAGCATTTAATGATGCTTCAAATAAGGTAGGTTCGTACATGGGGAATTACGGTTTGAGTTCCATGGTATTTGCGTTATTGCTAACTCTTTGGACGGCCAAAAGACGTATCAACAGAAAGTTCGTTCACATGTTCAGCTTGTTCGCTGGGGCGTATGGTTTCATTAGCATGTACTTTATCACGGCACCGTCTATGCTTATCCTAAGCTTCGTATGTATCGGATTTAGCTGGGGGTCTATCCTGTCTATGCCGTATGCGATGTTGAGCTCTACAATTGACCCGAACAGAATGGGCGTGTATATGGGCATCTTTAACATGTTTATCGTTATCCCACAGATTGTTGCAGCGACCTCGCTAACGACTATTTACAAAGGGGTATTTGGTGAAGATCCAATCAACGCGATGTTGCTTGCAGGAACCTCTTTGGTTATTGCAGGGCTGTCCAACTTCTTGATTACGAACAAGAGGGCGGTGACCTACACGCCTGAGGGGTAGTTACAGCGGCCTTTTTTGCTTGCGGAATTCTCGAGGAGAACAACCCTTGACTTTTAGGAAGGAACGGTTGAATGAAGAGCTTGAGTTGAACCCGCTCTCTTCTGCAACCTCTGACATGGGCTTGTTGGTATTTACGAGCAAGTGTGAAGCGACCGTTGTGCGCAGTTGCATCAAATAGTCGATGAAGGTCAGTCCTGAGGTTTGTCGGAACCAGCGGCTAAAACTCTGCTCAGTCATGCTTGCTATATCTGATATTTCAGAGAGTGTGATGGCATGCTGGTAATTGTCCTGGATGTACTTAGAAACGCGTTCCATACGCTTGCTGATCTTCTGACTCATCACATTACTGTACGCGCTCGTCGTCGAAATAGTTTTGAGCTCTTTTCGTTCGGCGATAGAAGCCATTAGATTGAAGAATGAGGCCATACTTTTTAGAGAGTTGGTCCCAACAATATGCGCGAAGTCTTTGTGTTCTTCGGGAGTGAATTGGCCGAGATCCACACCAAAACTCATCGCTTTAAAAAGGGGTCCTAATGCGGCACTTTCTTTAAACGAGTTTAGCCATTCCTGAGTAAACTGAAGTCCCCAACATTCGCGGTCCATAATCATCTCCTCCTCATCGGAAGCCACAAAGTTGTGCGGTAAGTAAGGACCTAATAAAAATGCTTGGCCGGCTTTGAATTCAACGATTTTATTGCCGATAAAGGCTAGACCTTCCCCTTTAACGACATAGGTGATTTCAATCTCCGGGTGGTAGTGCCAATAGTCAGTGAAAATGGAAGGTCCACGTCTGCCCACGCGTTGTGCAAGCACATAGCTGTGGTAGCTTCTGTCCTTTTCGGCAATTCGTATGTTTTCGATCGCGGCTTTCATTGCTCAAGTTCAAAGATTTTGGCTTCCCAAGGGTAGAACACTGAACCGCCCCCTTTGTCTGAGCTAAGCACGGGTTCTTTGCCTGACCAGTATTCGTGGCTCCTCATCTTATCTGTGGCATTCACGACCAATACCCATTTGGCATAGTCGTTTGCTGCCTCGAGGACGTAATACCCATTTTCCGGTACCCTTTGGGTGAACTGAACGGCTCCTCTAGTTTTTCGAAAAGCGCCCAATTCTTGACACAAATTTAATAATTGACCACCAATTATGCTATAATCAGGGAAATCTTGCGAAAACCCGGGCATGTCCTCGCGAATGGCGCCATGGTTTTCATGCCCTTTTAAACCGAGTTCTGTTCCGTAGTACAACACAGGTATGCCGCGCATGAAGTAGAGCAGCGTTAAGGCACTTCTTAGTTTATCTTCACTACCTAGTTGGCCGAGGAAGCGCCCGTCGTCGTGATTATCAACGAAGGTGATGAGGTCTTCCGGGCGCTCGTAGAGGTAATCGGCAGCGAGGCGGTAGTACAAGGCACCTGCTCCTGTGGCCCAACCGAACTGCTCACTTTCATCGGCTTCGTACATCGCGTGGATGGCACGCCACAGGGTGAAGTCGGTAACGGCATCGTTGCCTGTCCAACCCGCGCTTACATTATCGTTGGGGGCGAAGTAGAGTTGCGATGCTTCACTGTAGGCCCATGTTTCACCAAATATGAAGAGCTCAGGGTACACCCGTTTGAGCAGTATGTTTAACCCCTTTAGAAATTTAGGGTGGGAGAAGGCATAGGTGTCGCAGCGAAGGGCATCTGCACCGAAGGATTCAATGTACCAAATGGTGGAATAGGTAAGGTATGAGGCGGTAAGTGGGTGCTCCTGGTTGAGGTCGGGCATGGCTCCGGCGAACCACCCCTTTTCGAATCGGTCGATATCGTCTTTGGATGCGTAGGGGTCTGTTAGGGATGTGAAGCGGAAGCTCGAATATGGAATAGAGCCATTTTGGTTCCAGTGCACCATAGAAGAATCGGGCATTAGTTCTTGAAGGTAATGCGAGGATCCCCAATGGTTGTATGCGACATCGGCGACGTGTTTTATGCCGCGCTCTTTCATTTGTTTGTTTAGTGCCACGAGTTCTTTGTTTCCGCCGTAACGCGGGTCTATTTGATAGTGGTCCGTGATGGCGTAGCCATGGTAGCTGTCACGAGCCATATCGTTTTCAAGCAAGGGGTTGATCCAAACGGCGGTGGCTCCGAGGCTTTCGATATGGTCGAGACCTTGCTCAATGCCTTCTAGGTCCCCGCCGTGGCGTGCATAAGGCTCGTTAAGGTCGGTGCCGCGCTCGCGCATGCCTTTGATGTCGTCGTTCTTTGGATTTCCATTGTGAAATCGGTCCGGGGTAATAAGGTAGATGAGGTCTTGATCGCTTAATCCTTGAGGTTCATAACCGCTGCGCTCAAGAAGGGGGTATTTGATGTTTCTGCGGCCAATTTTAAAGGTGATTTCTTGTGAGGCAAGGTTGGGTAGAATTCGGAATTGGACCCAGGCTACATTATCGCTTAGGATTCCCCATTCAAGTCTTTCTGCACCCTTAAAACTGTGAATATCGGCCTTTGTAAAACCTTCACCCGTGATGAATACGTCTACAGTATCAAGGGGAAAATCGCTCCACCAGTTGGGCGGGTCTATTCGGTGAATACTTTGCCCTTTAATTGTAGTAACCGAAGCAAGGCACAGAAGGGATAAAAAGAAGTTTAAGGCGCTATTCTTCATTTTTTGCGGGATAATGCAACAATATGGTTAAAAATCGGCAGAATTGGACAAAGAAAGGAAACGGCTGTGCCTTAATTTTATAGAGTATTCGGTACACTAATTACTAACCAATCATTTTTATATGAAAAAGTTTTACGCTTTAGCAGCTGCTCTGTTCCTTGGAATGGGTGCATTTGCGCAAACAACGTATAGCGTGACCTTCCAGGTTGATATGGGCTCTGCTACTATCAACTCTAACGGTGTTCACGTTGCGGGGTCGTTCCAGTCTTGGTCACCAAGCACGACGTCGATGACGCAGGTAGGTACATCATCTATCTATTCAACAACAGTAACTGTCAACGCAGGACAGTTGGAGTACAAATTCTTGAACGGAAACGCATGGGGCGACGATGAAAGTGTTCCTGCACCGATCCAAGTAGGAACTAACGGTAACAGCAACCGTTGGGCTGTGATCTCTCAGGACACTACACTTCCAGCAGTAATGTTCGGTGGTGCTGCTCCTGCAGGTCAAAAAGCGATCCAATTCAAGGTGGATATGGCGCTTCAGACTGTTTCTTCAGATTCAGTTCACGTTGCGGGTAACTTCCAAGGTTGGGATCCAGCGAAGACGCAGATGGTAAACTTTGACGGCGTACACCGTTACATTGCGTACGTAAACAAGACGGATTCTACGTACTTCAAGTTTATCAACGGTAACGGTTGGGGCGCTGTAGAGTCAGTTCCTTCAACTTGTCAGGCCTCTTCTGCAGGTATTAGCCAAGGTGATAACCGTTTCTACACAGATACACTTAGTGGTATCTACGAAGTATGTTACTCTCAATGTGGTCCATGTACAGTAGTTCCTACGTACGACATTACAATCAATGTTGATGTTAGTTCTTTGACTGCATGTTCTACTATTGATTCTGTAACACTTGCAGGTCCTATCAACGGATGGGGTGGTGAGTTGATGTCTGATCCAGACGGTGACGGTGTTTACTCTATCTCTTACATGGGTGTTGATTCAGGTGATTTCCAGTTCAAGGCACGTTACCACGTAGCGGGCGCGACCAACTGGGAAGGCGGCGGTAACAAGATTGTTACTGTAAGCTCTGACTCTGTAGTTGCTGCTCGTTGTTTCGGTAACGATACGTACGGACCATGTCCTACGACGCCTCCTACGGCTGACGTTACGTTTATTGTTGACTTTACGCAAGCTTCGTTTACGCCAGCTGATACGATTTACTTGATGGGTAACTTCACGCAGTGGGATCAAAATGCGATCGCAATGGTCGCTCATTCTCAAGCAGGTCAGTACATCGCTACTGTTGCGCAGTACTGTCCAGGTACTATGGAGTACCGTTTCTCTAACGGCGATCCTACTGATGTATCTAATCACGAGCCAGTTCCTGCTGATTGTGGTGTAGATAATGGTGTAGGTTCTTACAACCGTTTCTTCGCGCGTACAGGTTCTGCAGATACTGTTCAGCACATTTACGGTGCTTGTTCATTCATTTCTGTCGAAGAGAATGCATTGGATGCAGTAGCGATTTACCCGAACCCTATGACGGATGTAGCGACAATCGCTCTAGGTACTTCTGATTTCTACACAGTTCGTGTAATGGACATCACTGGCCGTTTGGTTGCTGGTATGGACAATGCTCAGGGCAATGTAGCGTTGAATGCCTCTGAAATGGGTCGCGGTATGTACTTCGTGAACATCGCGAACTCTAAAGGTGAGTTGAGAACAATGAAGGTTATCGTAGAATAATCTCTTACTCATACAGTTCCTTTCGGAACAGAGCCCCTCGGCGCGCAGCGCCGGGGGGTTTTTATTTTAAGGGATTTGAGCAAAAAAAAGGCGGCCAGATGGCCGCCTTTTTGAGTAATTCTATTGGATTGTTTCTACAAGACCAATCCGTTCTCAACAGCAAATCGAACAAGGCCTGCAGTGTTATTCATCCCTAGTTTATTGAGGATGTTTTGACGGTGGTTGTCGATGGTCCTCTTCGATAGGAAGAGTTGTTTAGAAATCTGCTCATTAGTGAGCTGGTCACAGATGAGCTGTATGATTTCTATTTCGCGTTTACTCAATCGGGCCACTGCAGGATTATCACTTTTAAGATCTGCAGCACCTATACCGAGAATTTTCTTTTCAATCAATTCATTGGCCAGGGATTGGGTATAACATAATTTCCCATCAAGTACGGTAGTGATGGAAGCTACGAGTTCTGCTGTTCCAACGCTCTTTAGAACATAGCCTTTGGCACCGGCCTCAAGCATATTCGTTGCATAATCTACATCTCCGTAGTTGGAGAGGGCAAGCACGCGAAGGTCTGGATGCGCTTCAATGGCTTTTTTTGTCAAGGTAGGGCCGTCGGTTTCCTCCAACTTGTAGTCCATAATGACGATATCGAATTCTCTTTTATTGAGCTGTTCAGACATTTCAATGCCATTCCCAGCCTCGGAAACCTCGAAACTGTGTCCTTCAAAGTCTCCCATTTCGAGCATAGTTTTAATACCATCTCTTAAGATAGGATGGTCGTCTACTATGAGTATTTTGACATTTTTCTTTGCCATGGTTGTGTGTAAATGCGCGGTTTTGAATGCGTTAAATATACTAAGATTTGTTTTCGACTAAGTATTTAGCTTGAAAATGGGGGCATTAGTTTTGTGATTTTGAATCAATTAGGAGTCGACTTTGGATGAAGTCCCGGAATTGCACTATATTTGTCAAAACTTTTTGGCACTCAAAAGGGGGACTTCGGTCCCCTCTTTTATTGCTGGTAATTGATGGAATACGCAAAAATTGAAAAGGCCGTTGAACAGGCCACGGTTGAGAATAACGCTTTTTTGGTAGAGCTTGAGGTGAAGCCAAATAACGTAATCATCGCCTATGTTGATGCGGACGAAGGTCTTTCAATGGATCAGATAAAAATGATCAACAGGAAGATCGAATCAGAATTAGACCGCGATGTTGAAGATTTTAATCTCACGGTAAGTAGTCCAGATTTGAACAGGCCCTTGAAAATTTGGCGTCAGTACAAGAAAAACGTCGGACGCTTTTTGAAGGTAAAATTCGACGATCGTCAAGTGGAAGGAAAGTTGGAAAAAGTGGAGCAGGATTTTTTGGTTTTGAGTGTCCCTCAAAAGAAGAAGAGTGCCCCGCATGTGGAAACAGAAATACAGTTTGCCGACATCGTAGAAGCGAAGGTGGCAATCAGATTTAAATAGAAGTTTTAGTTTTATAGATAATGGAAAATCAGGCGATTATCGAAAGCTTCCTCGCTTTTAAAGAGGAAAAGAACATCGACAGAACCACTTTGATGGCCTTCATCGAGGAGGCGTTCCGCAACCAGTTGCGCAAGAAGTACGAGACCGATGAAAACTTTGATGTTATTGTAAACCCGGATAAGGGTGATTTGGAGATTTGGCACAACAGAACGGTAGTTGAAGACGGTGCTGTTGAGGATGAGAACCAAGAGATAGAATTGAGTGCAGCACTTCGCATCGAACCAGATTACGAGGTTGGTGAAGAAGTTTCTGAAGAGATCAAACTGATTGACCTAGGTCGTCGTTTTATCTTGGCATTCCGTCAAAACTTGGTCAGCAGAATCCAGGAGCACGATAGTTCAGAACTATTCAAGCGTTACAAAGACCTCGAAGGTGAAATCATTACGGGCGAAGTGCACCACGTTCGCCACCGTGAGGTAATCGTTTATGACGACGAAGGAAACGAACTAATTCTTCCTAAAGATCAAATGATTGGTGAGCGCGAGTTCTTCCGTAAGGGAGATCCTATCCGAGCGGTAGTTAAGGAAGTAGTATTCCGCGGCACTAAACCTGTAGTAATCATGTCTCGTACGGACGAGCGTTTCTTGTCGAAGTTGTTCGAGCAGGAGATTCCAGAAGTATACGATGGCCTCATTACCATTAAAGGTGTAGTTCGCATTCCAGGTGAGAAAGCGAAGGTTGCTGTAGAATCTTACGACGACCGCATCGATCCTGTTGGTGCTTGTGTGGGTATGAAAGGATCGCGCATTCATAGTATCGTTCGCGAGCTACGCAACGAGAATATTGATGTAATCAACTACACCAATAACCTACAACTATACATCCAACGTGCTTTGAGCCCAGCGAAGGTGACTTCATTGAATATTGATGAAGAGAATCGCCGCGTTGAAGCCTTCTTGGCTCCTGATCAGGTGAGTTTGGCTATCGGTCGTGGAGGTACAAACATCCGCTTAGCAAGTAAACTGGTAGATATGGAAATTGATGTTTACCGCGATGATATCGAGATTGAAGATGATATCGAACTAGATCAGTTCAGCGATGAGATTGAAGGCTGGATCATCGATGAGTTGAAGAAAATCGGATGTGATACTGCGAAGAGCGTATTGAAGTTGACAAAAGAAGAATTGGTTTCAAGAGCCGATTTGGAAGAGGAAACTGTAGAAAACATCGTCTCAATTCTCAAGCAAGAATTCGAAGAAGAATAAGAAACACTAAAGACACTCTATGAGTAGCGTCAGATTAAGTAAGGCCACCAAGGAACTCAACATCTCTTTAGATAGAGCGGTTGAAGAATTGGCAAAAAATGGCCACGACATTCCAAACAACCGTAATACAAAGATCACGGAGGAGCAGTACGGCGTGCTGAAAACTGCTTTTGCAGATGATCTTGAGCGGAAAAAAGCTGCCGAAGAGGTGAGCCAGCAGTCAAAGGAGGAAAAAGAAGTTCTTCGTGGTGGTGCTGAGGAGGTCGAAGCTCCGGCTCCAGCAGTCGAGGCACCTAAGGAAGAACCTGCACCGGCACCTGTAGCTGAGGCGCCGAAAGAGGAGCCAAAGGCAGAAGTAAAAGCAGAAGTTCCTGCGCAAGAGGAACCTGAAAGCGGCCTAAAAGTCATGGGCAAAATTGATCTTGATGCTCAGAAACCAAAGAAAAAAGCAAAGCCAGAGGCAACCAAAGCACCTGTAGAAAACAAGAGCCACAAGCCTGCAGAAAAGGGGCCGAAGAAGGCCGCTGGTGGTGCGAAACTGCAAGAGCAAGCGCCGACTAAGAAGGCTGAGGAAAAAGCACAAGAGGCAAAGCCTACGGATGCCGAAATCAAAACCAAGTACGTTAAGATCGACGGTCCTAAGTTTACCGGTCAGAAGATTGAACTTCCGGTCGAAAAGCCAAAGACTCCGAAAAAGAAGCGTACTCGTATTAAAACTCAAGGACCGGGCGGTGCTACTCCGGCGCAAGCGGATCCTAGAAGCAGAAACCAACGTGGAGGTAATAACCAAAACCGCGGTAAAGGGAAAGGTCGTCGCAATCAACCTGTAGTTCAAAAGCAGGAGTTGACTGATGAGCAAATCCAAAAACAAATTAAAGAGACCTTAGAGAAACTTACTTCGGGTAAGAAAAATAAGGGTGCTAAAATCCGCCGTGACAAGCGTGCAGAGCGTCGTGAAAAAGAGGAGCTCAGAGACATAAAAGCCGCGGAAGAAAGCAAAGTATTGAAAGTAACGGAATTCGTTACGGTTACTGAACTTGCCAACATGATGGAGGTAAGCGTCAATGACGTTATTGGCTCTTTGATGGGTGTGGGCGTTATGGTAACTATGAACCAGCGTCTTGATGCAGAAATGCTTGAGATGGTGGCTGAAGAATTTGGCTTCGGTGTCAACTTCGTCGATGAAGAGGTAACGGAAACGTTCCAAGAAGAAGAGGACAAGGAAGAAGATTTGAAACCGCGTTCACCGATTGTAACGGTAATGGGTCATGTTGATCACGGTAAGACGTCGCTTTTGGATTACATCCGTAAAGCAAACGTAATTGCTGGTGAGGCTGGGGGTATTACCCAGCACATTGGTGCTTATAACGTGAAGGTTCACACCGGTCAGACCATCACCTTCTTAGATACTCCGGGTCACGAGGCCTTTACGGCGATGCGTGCTCGTGGTGCACAGGTAACAGATATTGCCATTATCGTTGTTGCAGCGGATGATGCTGTTATGCCACAAACGAAAGAAGCAATCTCTCACGCGCAGGCAGCAGGTGTACCAATCATCATTGCGATTAACAAGGTAGATCGTGAGGTGGCGAACCCAAATAAGATTATGGAGCAGCTTTCTCAAGAGAACATCTTGGTGGAAGATTGGGGTGGCCCTATTCAGTGTCAGCAGATTTCTGCGAAAACGGGATTGAACATCGAAGAGCTTCTAGATAAAGTACTTCTCGAGGCGGAAATGCTTGACCTCAAAGCAAATCCTGATAAGAATGCAAGTGGAACGATCGTTGAAGCTTCCTTGGATAAAGGTCGCGGGTACATGTGTACGGCACTTGTTCAAGCAGGTACCATGAAAGTCGGGGATTACGTTCTAGCGGGTCAATACTCTGGTAAAGTGAAAGCAATGCTCGATGAGCGTGGCAACCGCATCAAAGTGGCAGGTCCATCGACCCCAGTAAACCTTTTAGGTTTGGACGGTGCGCCTACTTCAGGGGATAAGTTCATCATTATGGACGACGAGCGTGAAGCCAAGCAAATTGCTGCGAAGCGTCTCCAGTTGATGCGCGAGCAGAGCGTGCGTTCTCAGAAGAAGATGACCCTCGAAGAGATTGGTCGTCGTCTCCAGGTGGGAGATTTCAAAGAGTTGAACATTATCCTTAAAGGTGATGTGGACGGTTCAGTTGAAGCATTGTCCGATTCTCTTCAGAAGCTCACTACTGAGGAAATTCAGGTCAACATCATTCACAAGGCGGTGGGTCAAATCTCTGAGAGTGATATCCTACTCGCAACCGCGTCCGATGCCATCGTTGTAGGTTTCCAAGTTCGTCCTTCTGCACAAGCGCGTAAGCTTGCTGAGAAAGAGGATGTAGAAATCAGAATGTACTCAATCATTTACGATGCCATCAACGAAGTTCGCGATGCGATGGAGGGTATGTTGAGTGCTGAGATGAAAGAAGAAATCATGGGTACTGCAGAGATCCGCGAGACCTTCAAAATCTCGAAAGTGGGTACCATCGCAGGTTGTATGGTTACCGAAGGCACGATCGAGCGCAACCACGATGTTCGTGTAATCCGCGACGGTGTAGTAGTCTACACAGGAAAACTGGGTTCTTTGAAACGATTCAAGGACGATGCGAAAGAAGTTCGCCAAGGGTTTGAATGTGGTTTGAACATTGCCAATTTCAATGATATCAAAGTGGGCGACGTAGTTGAAGCCTACGCCATGGTTGAGGTGAAGCGTACGCTTGGCTAATACAGAAGATAAAGACATCGAAAAGCCCGGCCATCGGCCGGGCTTTTTTTATGCCATAAAGTTTTGGTTCTTAGTGCAGGATTAAGGCCCCGACAGCAAACAGGGCGCCGTAAACAATCCCAATCCCCAAGATCCAATAAACAAATAATTTCAGTGTAGAAGGTGCCTCAATCTTCTCTGAGGGGTCCATCCGCATTTCCACAGGCTTCCATGCGCCACCCGGTTGTACCGTCTTGTAGAACTCCACAAGTGTATAGGTCGGTGTTGGCGTGGTCAGGTACATCGTTGCTACCCACGCCACAGTGGTAAACCCGACGGTAAAGAAGAAGCTGTTCGGGAATGCCCAATCAAGCACGCTATGTGCAAGCGCATAGCCAACAAAGGGTGCAACGGTCGCTGCAATCTCTGTCCATGCATTGATGCGCCACCAGTACCAGCGAAGGATGAGTACAAGCCCTAGTCCAGCGCCACATTCCATGATGAATTGCCACACACCTGCAATGCTGTCCATAAAGTTGGTCACCAACAATCCTAAAACTGCAAGGATCAAGGTGGTCAATTTCGAGATGTTTAAACTTGTTTTCCTCGGCGCGTGGGGATTGATAAAACGCAAGTATCCGTCGTTAATGAGATAAGAAGCCCCCCAATTCAATTGGGTCGACATCGTCGACATGTAGGCGGCAAAGAAGGAGGCCAATAACATGCCCAAAAGCCCCTGTGGTAAGAAGTCACGCATGATAAAGATGTAGCCGAAGCGGTAATCCTGGTTGTATTTCACGGCCTGCGGCAATTGCTTACCGTACACACCTACCCAACTTTGAGACCACATTAGGTATTCCTCCTCCTGTGCTTCATTCATCGGTTCAAAATCCGCCTCTCCGGCTAGCATTTCGTACGTGATATAACGAGGCATATCCTCTGCGGGATTCCCTTTTGATCCATAGAGGGCGACGGCACTCAAGGCCACTAAAATCCAAGGCCATGGGCGTACTGCGTAGTGGCCTATCTGGAACAATGCGCTGGCTAGAAAAGAAGAGCGTTCGTCTTTGGTAGCAAGCATTCGCTGTGCACTATAGCCGCCTCCGCCGGGCTCTGCACCAGGGTACCATGAGGTCCACCAGACCATTCCAAAGAACGCCAAGAAAGAAGCCAAGGTGATTTGGTAACTACCCTCGCTTGAAGCCTCACCGCTGATGGACGGGAGGAATTTGAACGTTTCTTCAGGCAATGCAGCTTTGAGACCGGCTACACCACCCACCTCAGGAGCGTCTAGAACATAAATGGCCAAAGCAATAGAGCCCGCCATGGCGAGAAGGAATTGGAACACATCGGTATACACCACTCCTTTCAAGCCGCTAAAACTGACGTAAATGACCACACCCAACAGTGCCGCTCCAGTCCATAAAAACGCTTCATTATAGGTCAATCCAAAGAACCCTTGGAGCAGGGTGATCATAGCGACATTTACCCATCCCATGATAAGGACGTTCATAAATGCGCCGAGGTAAATGGCCTTGAAGCCACGCAATAAGGCAGCGGGTCTGCCCGAATATCTAAATTCAATGAACTCAACCTCAGTGGTAAGTCCTGAGCGACGCCATAATCGGGCGAAAAAGACTGTGGTGAGCATGCCCCCTGCGAGCAAGTTCCACCATAGCCAGTTTCCGCTGATACCGTACTGCCCAACCAGCTCTGTAACGGCTAGGGGTGTATCGGCTGCGAAGGTGGTCGCGACCATAGAAATACCGGCGATGTACCAGGGCAATGACCTACCGCCGAGGAAGTATTCGCTAATGGATGATTTCTTACTGCGGCCGAAATACATCCCGATAAGGACTGTGGCTGCCAGCAATGAGATAAGGACCGCGAGGTCTATGGTGCTAAGGTTCATGCGCCTATTTGCGTTTGCGTTGGAAGAATTGGGTCATGATATTGCCACACTCTTCTTCCATAATTCCTGAGATAATTTCGGTCTTCGGATGCAATTCACCACCTTGCTCTTTAAAGCCGCGTTTGGCGTCACTCGCGCCATAAACGACTCGGCCTATCTGCGACCAAAAAAGGGCGCCGGCACACATTGGGCAGGGCTCGAGGGTCACATAAAGGGTACATTTTTGGAGGTATTTAGCACCTAAATAGTTCGAAGCTGCGGTGATGGCTTGGATTTCTGCATGTGCAGTGACATCCGTAAGTCTTTCCGTGAGGTTATGGGCACGTGCGATAATGCGGCCGCCAGCAGTAATTACGGCGCCTACTGGGACTTCACCCTCGCTGGCGGCTTGCTGAGCTTCTACAAGCGCAGCCTTCATAAATATGCTGTGATCATTAAGGTCTATCATCTTCCACGCAAAATAGGGAATTGGCCCACAAGTTTGGCTATTTTTGCGGTTCAAACAATTAGTACCATGTACAGATCACATACTTGTGGCGAATTGCGCGCCGCACATATTGGACAAACAGTAACTCTTGCAGGTTGGGTACAACGCTCGCGTGAATTAGGGGGGATGACTTTCTTGGATTTACGTGACCGTTACGGAATTACTCAGGTTGCTTTTAATGAGGAGTGGGATGCCGATTTGTTGAAGGAAGCAAGAAAACTAGGCCGCGAGTGGGTGGTACAAATTGAAGGTGAGGTGATCGAGCGTCACAGCAAGAATGCCAATATGCCTACTGGTGATGTGGAGATTAAGAGTGCCAAGCTTGTCGTATTGAACGCAGCTAACACGCCTCCGTTTACCATAGAAGAAGAAAGTGATGGTGGCGAAGAGCTTCGCATGAAGTACCGCTACTTGGATTTGCGTCGCGGTCCGTTACAGCGCAATTTGGCGCTGCGCAACCGAGTGAACATCGAGGTGCGCAAGTATTTGGACGAGCAAGGTTTTATGGATATTGAAACTCCATTCTTGATCAAATCTACGCCAGAGGGTGCACGTGATTTCGTAGTGCCTTCGCGCATGCAGGAGGGCAAGTTCTATGCTTTGCCGCAGAGCCCGCAGACCTTCAAGCAATTGTTGATGGTTAGTGGTTACGACAAGTACTACCAGATTACGCGTTGTTTCCGCGACGAAGATTTACGCGCAGACCGTCAGCCAGAGTTTACACAGATTGACTGTGAGATGGCCTTTGTAGAGCAAGAAGAT